>Ga0210057_1000882_pt1 | contig 48022 bp, 45 predicted proteins | sample CryGeyCG2114_010_2_FD_183968 | JGI IMG/M metagenome (GOLD analysis project Ga0210057, IMG submission 183968) | Groundwater microbial communities from aquifer - Crystal Geyser CG10_big_fil_rev_8/21/14_0.10 (SPAdes) (version 2) | ecosystem: Environmental > Aquatic > Deep subsurface > Groundwater ...
CTGGAAGGACTTTGTTGGCAATGAGGTTGATTTCCTGGCGCGCGAAGGGGAGAAAACCACGATGCTCTTACAGGTTACTTACGCCACCCTGCGACCTCAAATAGAAGAGCGAGAGATTACCGCTCTCATAAGGGCGGCCAAGGAGATGTCCTGCGACACGCTCACGCTCGTAACATGGGGATTCAGAGGGCAAATAAAACGCGACGGTATATGTATGCACGCCATACCGCTTTATTCATGGTTGCTCAACAAGTTGTAAGTATCCGCATGGCTAAACCCGCGGAAGCTTGCTGCTTTTTGTAGTAAGCAAATGTATGATAATATCATATAAATTCGTTATACATTGTTTATGAGCACTATATCCGTACCGTTGAAGCCACAACAAGAGCAGTTTATTGCCGCCATGATAAAAAGTGGCAGAGCGGCAAACAAGGCGCATGCGGTGCGTTATGCTATTGATATGCTTCGAGAGGCAGAAGTGGTTCCAAAAGATGAATTAGCTCAATTTATGGCGGCGAGCGGGCGCGACATCTTAAAAGTTATAGGTCCAATTTCTAAAAAGGATTATGGCTATTACGAAAATCTATGATACTAAAAGAACTATCTAAAAAAGCACTTTGGTCTGTAGGATAAAGTTCAGGCTTTAGGATGTATCAAATTCAACAGGTTTGCGCTGGATACACTCGTTTCCGTTGCTAGTATAAAAGCATGAGTAATGGAAACTAAGTAGTATATTGATGGAGGGGTGGAGCGCTGGTAATTCCTCATTCATCACCACGCTCTTATCCCCAGCACTCTTCTCGGAAGTGTGGTAAAATATGGATAATAGCTATGGAAGATTTTACTAAAAAAAAGGTTGCTACCCCCACGACCGCGGAGATTGATGCCGCTGTCCTTGCGTCCAAAGTAGGACGCGGAGAAAAAAGTGGCAAACATAATTTCAAGAATCTTCATCATTCCAGAATAATTTTGGCGGTTATCGTATTCCTTCTCCTTTTGGCTGGTATGTTTTGGTATGGCACTCGCGAGCGCGCAATGACCGAAGATGAGATTGCCGATATGGTAGCGCGCGAACTCGCGAGGGACAGTGGCGAGGGAAGTGGCGGGAGAAGCGAAGAGGAGGAAAGAATCGCGGCTGAAATCTCCACCGCTCTTTCGGTCGGAGATGATAAAGAATATGAGCCAAGCGCGAAAGAGAAAGAGATTGCGGACATGATAGCAGAACAATTGGCTCGCTAACCATCTCTCCATCTGACCTCAATCACATAGCAAACCAGAGACTATACAGTTCTTTCCGGTTTTTCTATTTGCTTGTATAATTTTTCGTAGCGAGTTAATATAAGGTAATGCAAGAGAACGGAGCAAAGTTGCGATACAGCGTTTCAACCGGAACAATGATAAGGGCTGTTTTAGTGGTTGTGGCGTTCCTTTTGCTGTGGTATCTTCGCGACATCTTGCTCTCTGTTCTCACGGCGATTGTGGTAGCGTCCGCGGCGCAACCGTTCGCAAATTGGTTTATGAAGCGCCTACGCTTTCCGAGGGTGCTTTCTGTGATTGTCGTATATCTAGTCCTGATATCCGTATTTGGTTTTCTCCTTTACGCGTTCATACCGCCTGTCGCCGATGAGATTGTGCGATTTACGGCAACTCTTCCTGAAAGGATAGAGAACTTGTCGCTTATTTCCGAAAAATTCGGTGGCTCTCTTGCAGGAGAGAGATTGAGCAGTATCATAACGGAGAAATTACAGAACTCTGATTTGGTGGGCAGTCTGGGCGCATTCTTCTCTGGTGCGGGAGGGAATGTGGCAGGCACCGCAGGAGCACTCTTTGGTGGCTTCTTCACTTTTACTCTTATAGTAGTCCTATCATTTTATTTTGCAGTACAGGAGAAGGGTATTGAGAATTTCTTGCGCTTGGTTGTCCCCAGCTCTCATGAGGACTACGCGGTGTCTTTGTGGCAGAGGTCGCAAAAGAAGATTGGGCTTTGGATGCAGGGACAGCTTCTCCTCGCGCTCATCATAGGCATATTTGTCTATCTCGGTCTTTCTATTTTCGGTGTACCATACGCACTCTTGCTTGCTATCTTGGCTGCCGTTATGGAGCTCATTCCCATTTTTGGTCCTATTATTGCCGCCGTGCCGGCAGTACTGCTTGCCTTTACGATGTCAAGCACCGTCGGTCTCGCCATGATAGCATTCTACGTTATTATCCAACAATTTGAGAATCATTTAATATATCCGCTTGTCGTGCGTAAGATTGTGGGAGTACCGCCCCTTCTCGTCATCATAGCTCTTATTGTCGGAAGCCAACTCGCGGGCTTTATAGGAATCATCCTAGCCGTACCACTCGCCGCCGCTCTCATGGAGCTCATAGAAGACATGGAGACACAGAAAGATTTGGATCGTAAGTCTCCGCACGCGGAAGCATAGACATTTTACTCTAGCGAATAGAATTTAATGGAGAAAGAACCCATATATATAACAACGACCATTCCTTATGTAAATGCCGATCCTCATATCGGCTTTGCGCTTGAGGCTGTGCAGGCGGATGTCATCGCAAGACATGCGCGATCTCTTGGACATCTGGTGTTTTTCTCAACAGGCTCAGACGAGCACGGACAAAAAATTTGGCAAAAGGCAAATGAATCAGGAAAGAATGTTAAAGATTATGTGGACGAGCACGCAAAAAAGTTTGACAATCTGAAAGTGGCGCTCAATCTTTCCAATGACAATTTTATACGCACAACGAGCGCGAGCCACATAAAGGCGGCACAGCATTTTTGGGAACTATGCCAAGAGAAAGGGGACATAGAGAAGAGAGCTTACAAAGGTGATTATTGCGTTGGTTGCGAGAAGTTTGTAACAGAGCAAGATCTAAATGATAGAGGAGAATGCCCGGATCATCCGGGCGGGAAGATAGAGACCATAGAAGAAGAGAATTATTTTTTCAAACTTTCTCGGTATCAAGAAGAGATACTTGCATACCTAAAGAGTGAAAAAAGTATAGTACCGTCTTGGAGACGAGAGGAAGCCATTAGATTTGTGGAAGCTGGGCTTGAGGATTTTAGTATTTCTCGCATAAAAGAAAAGATGCCGTGGGGGGTGGATGTCCCGGGTGATCCGGAACATGTTATGTATGTATGGTTTGATGCGTTGCCAAACTATATATCAACACTTGGGTGGTTTGAAGATCCAAACGATAATTTCAAAAAGTTTTGGGAGGAGGGGACGACTATTCAGTGCGCAGGCAAAGATCAGATACGCTTTCAGTCTATCATGTGGCAAGGCATGCTTATGTCCGCGGGACTTCCGCTCACGGACACCGTTTTGTATCACGGCTTCCTCACAAGTGGGGGACAAAAGATGTCAAAGTCACTCGGTAATGTCATCTCACCATTTGATTTAGTAGATGAATACGGGACGGATGCGGTGCGATATTTTCTGCTTCGCGAAGTAACCCCTTTTGAAGATTCGGACATCACGTTGGAGAGGTTCAAAGACGCGTACAACGCAAACCTCGCCAACGGTCTCGGCAACCTAGTCTCGCGCGTTATGAAAATGAGCGAAGAATATGAAGTGAGGCGGGAGTCCCCTCCCCTAAATAGGGGAGGGTTAGGGTGGGGTAGTAGAGACTCCATCTCCTCGTCGGGTGGGGGTGAGTTTCAAAATTCGCGGAAGGTGGAAGAGTATTTGGAGCAGTATGAGTTTGGAAAGGCGTTTGATGTGATATTCGAGATTGTGCGAATACTGGATCAAAAAATACAAGACACGAAACCTTTTTCGGTTTGGAAAACCGATCAAGAGGCGGCGAGAAAAATCGTCCGCGAGCTTGTCGCCGGACTCTCCGATGTCGCCATGTTACTAAGCCCATTCCTGCCCCAAACCGCCGAAAAAATAGAAGAGTGCATCAGAGAAAACAAAAAACCTACCAACCCACTATTTCTGCGAAAAGAATAATGGAAAGTTTACGGAGATTCTGTCGTCTGTTATAATAGAATTATGAAGCAGAAGATATACAACTATACTGCCATATTTGAACCTGATATGGAACGTGGTGGTTATGTCGTAAAGATACCAGCATTGCCAGGGTGTGTGACTCAGGGCGACACGCTAGATGATGCGCAGAAAAATGCTCGCGAAGCAGTTTTGCTCTACATTGAGTACCTAAGAGACACAAAGAGAATTATTCCAACAGAACAGCAAGGTAGGGTTATCATTGATATACCAGTCTCTGTTTGATTATGCCAAAACTTCCCGCGTTAAAACCCAAACAAGCGATAAGAATTCTAATTAGACTCGGTTTCGTAGAGAAGCGCCAAAAGGGGAGTCATAAGATTTTTGAAAATTCTGCGGGAACAGTGTTCGTGGTTGCAGTGCACGGCAGTAAAGAATTGAGATCTGGCATTACTCATGAATTGAGGCAGGTGTCTGATATATCTGATGGTGAGTTTTTAAAACTGTTGAAGAAATGAAATTCATAGACATACATACTCACACGCAGTTTGTGGCCTTTGATGAAGATAGGGAGGAGGTGATGGCGCGAGCGGAAGAGGCCGAAGTCGGGCAGATTGTGGTCGGCACACAAAGAGACACATCACAGGCAGCTATTCATCTGGCGCGTACCTACCCACACACCTACGCGACAGTTGGTTTGCATCCCATTCATACCGCAAAAAGTTATCACGACGAGGAAGAACTCGGAGGTGGGGAAGCGGCGCGGGCGTTCTCCTCGCGGGGAGAAGTTTTTGATGTTTCAAATTATCGTGAGATAGCACAAGATCCGAAAACAGTGGCGATAGGTGAGTGCGGCTTGGATTATTTCCGGATTGACAAAGACACCAAAGATAAGCAAGTCGTCGCGTTTGAAACACAGATCGCCCTTGCAAATGAAGTACAAAAGCCACTAATGTTGCATATTCGCGACGGGAGGACTTCGAAAGATTCTACAGGAGATGCTTATAGAGATGCTCTCCAAATCCTAAAACGCGATGCCAAAGTACGAGGCAACGTCCATTTCTTCGCTGGAAGTATTGAAATCGCACGAGAGTTTTTGGAAATGGGCTTCACACTATCCTTTACCGGAGTTGTAACTTTCACCCATGACTATGACGAGATATTAAGATTCGCACCACTGGACATGATTATGGCGGAAACCGACGCCCCCTACGTCGCCCCTGTGCCATATCGTGGCAAGCGCAATGAACCCTCTTATGTCAAAGAGATAGTCCAAGCCATAGCCACTGCTCGCGCCGAAGACCCAGAAACCTTCCGCCAAACCCTCCTCACAAACGCCATCCGCACTTTCAATCTCCCCACATCCATCCCAACCCCCTGAATACCGGTGTCCGACACCGGTATTGAAAGAGTGTGCGTATATGTGTGCTTATGATGCAATTTATTGCATCATATACAAAAACAATGTGTATATAAACCAGTTATGACGGAATTTCGCTTCCCGCCCGAACGACCAGCGTTCTGGTCGGGCGGGCGCACATTCCGTCATAATGCCCGCGCTTACAGCACTGTCATGCGACGCTTTGCTCCGCATAACAGCACTTATGCAAAATTTACTTCCAAAAACTGTATTTTTGTCGTAAACTTTGCATAAGCGTGGGCGTTAAATGAAATAAATATTAGTGGCCTTATCATCGCAATCTTTATATTTACTTAAACTTTTGTTATGTCTATGAAAACAAATATGGATTACTGGGAATTTGTTTTAAAGAATTTGCCCGAGTCTTATCATGAATGGTTTGAAGAAGAGAAAAAATATCTTCAGAGAGTAATAACTCCTGATGCCAAAGTTCTTGAGGTTGGCTGTGGAGACGGAAGAAGCATCTTCGACATTTTACCAGTAACTAAAAATATTACTGGAATTGACCACGATGATAAAGCCATCACTGATGCGAAAAATAATTTTTCCAGTTATCTTTCAATCAAAATTCTCAAAGCTGATGCAACAAAATTGCCTTTTGAAAATGAAGAATTTGATTTTGTTGTCTGTATGACTACCTTTGCGAATTTTGCAGATAAAAGGTCCCTAATTCTTGAAGAAATGAAAAGAGTTCTAAAAAAGTCTGGAAAAATTATCATCAGTGTATTTTCCGAAGATGCTTTAGAGGAAAGAATGAAAGTCTATAAGGCATCAGGAGTTGAAATTAAGAAAATTGAAAATGGAAAAGTTGTCTTTGATGAAAGTTTAGGTGACAACATTTCCGAACAATTTTCTAAAGAACAATTGGAAGATATTTTTTCTCGGGCAAATTTAAAGATGGAAGACATAACAAAAGTAAATATCGCTTATCTATGTACTTTATCGAAGTAACGGCCACTAATATTTACTCTCGCCAGCCCTTCGGGACGTTGCACTCTGGCTCGGTGCTAACGCATTCATTTAACAAGGATTATGAGGTTCCGAAGTCTTGCAGACTTCTCCACCCAAATCGTGCTACGCACGACTTCTCATAATCCTGACGTTATGACGGAATTTCGCTTCCCGCCCGAACGACCACCGTTCAGGTCGGGCAGGCGCACATTCCGTCATAATGCCCGCGCTTACAGCACTGTCATGCGACGCTTTGCTCCGCATAACAGCGCTTATGCAAAATTTACTTCCAAAAGCAGAGCTTTTGTCGTAAACTTTGCATAAGCGCGGGCATTAGGCGCAATATCATTTTAATCAATTTTCTTCTATGGCAGACACCATTCTACTAAACAACGAGGATTATCACATTAGCGAGGACGGCCTTCCTTGCCTGATCCACTATGCACCAATGGCTGGCGGCTCTCATTTCTCGGTTGCAATGGTCGCTGATTTGTTTTTGCATGGGTCAAAAATTTTGTTTCTAACAGCGTATCCGATGACCAAGGATAATTTTTTACAACAGATTAAAGGAAGTGAATCAAAAACTGCTTTCGTAACTGAAGAAAGTCAACTAAATACTAATGCACAAGCAATTATTCTAGAAAGTGGTAATGAACAATTATTTTTACAGGCTGTTAAAAAGCTGGATGATTTAAACGAACGTGTCGTGCTTGTGAAAAATATGGAAGTATTCAGCGACGCAGTTTTTGATTCTTGTTTGAAACTGCAAAAAATTATCCTTTCGGGAGACGTCGATAAATGTTCAGCAAAAAAACAAATCAGCGACAAGCAGTACAAAACAATCGTTCTTTTCAGTAAGTCTGAAACTCCATTGAAGGTCGAGCCGCCAGAACTTGAAAAGTACAAAGGTTATCTATGGAGCGACGGCAAGGAAGGCCTTGTAAGTGTAAAGATGGAAAATTGATTAAAATGATACTCTTCACCCGCCCTTCGGGACGTTGCACTCGGGCTCAACACGTGGAAGGCAAACCACCAAAAAGCTGATCCATACTTTTCTGAGTGATTACTTTTTGAGTAATCCCAGATCTATCAATACTTGTTTTATTAGCTTCGGGTGAATGATCTTTGAATCATGTACCGGTATTGTTAGACGAATACCTTGAGCATTCCTAAAAATCTTGTGGCTTCCAGTTTGCCTCGTAAATACAAACCCGTTTTTTTCCGCCAGTGAAATTAGCTCTCTGGCATTATATTTCGGAAGTTTTGGCATTATGCAAAAACCTTTACCGTGGATAGGCTTAGAGATTCCAGATCGGGTAGGGTGTCTTTCTCTGCCTTACGATCCTCTATGTGTAGCTTAACTGCGTCCCGTATGTTTTTGAGTGACGCCTCATATGTGGAACCATAGGTGTAACAACCCTGTAATTCCGGACAATACGCATAATAGCCGTGTTTATCCTTTTCTATGACGACGGGAAGATTGTACTCTGTAATTTTTCGCGAAGATTTCATGTATTTATTTTACTTCAAAAATAGACATGCTGCAAGTTGAAGTTTGCGGACAATGCTTAGCTTGCGCGAATATACAGGCTCTCGCGTGTACTTCTGAAGGTGGTATAATAGAGGAGGGAAACAACATGTAATTACTGCTATGTAGCTACGTCCAGATCCTTCCTCCGCTTCGCTACGTCATGTTGCGCAACGACGGGCGGTTCTCGTTGTCGTGCGCTTCGCCTCCTCACAAACGCCATCCGCACTTTCAATCTCCCAATAAGGTGAAAGGTAAAAGGGTAAAGGAAAAAGGTTGGGTTAATGTATTTCAGAATTATCGCATCATCCAAACTTTCTCCTTTCTCCTTTCTCCTTTTCCCTCGGGGGGGGCTTGCGTGGGAGCTATTTTTCTGCTATTGTAATTACAATGATAGAGACTGAAAATAAAGATACACAGGATATTTCGCCAAAACTCTATGAGCTCGGCTATTTGCTTTTGCCACAAATAGCGGAAAGCGAAGTGGGAAATGCTGTCTTGGAGCTGAAACAGGAGGTAGAAAAGAGGGGTGGCACTATTATGGAGGAGGGCGAAGTAGGGATGCGTGCCCTTGCGTATACAGTAAGTACTGTGGAGGAACACAAGCGCAAAGACCACAATAATGCTTATTTTGGGTGGTTTAAATTTACGCTTCTACCAGCGAACGCAGAGGATCTTCGTCTCGGATTGGTAGCTACGCGGAACGTCATCAGATCTCTTATAATGAAGACGGACCCGACGCCAGCTCCTCGAATCCTTTCAGTCAGAAAGGCGACCATAGATACTCTCCCCCTAGTTGAGTCCATTACAAAAAAAGAAAAGGAAGTAGGTGAACCTTTGACAGACAATGCCGTTGCCGAGTTGGATAAAGAGATAGAGCAGATGCTTGCTTGATGAGGAAAAAGGGAAGTGAGCTTGTAGGAATTAGCTTGTAGCTGGTAGCTTCACGAGACGACGTTGCATTCACACCACTCGTAAAAAGCTAACAGCTAATTCCTGCAAGCTCGGATGCATAATCGTTAGCTGGATCTGTAAAATGTAAAATTAGAGAAATGAGTTTTAGTTCTAGAGATTATTTTTTAAGCATTTTGTCATATGTTTTTGAACAAAGTGATAATAGCAGGTAATTTGACAAGGGACCCGGAGCTGAAGACTATACCAAACGGAAATAAGGTGACTACTATGGGAGTTGCAACAAATCGGGTATGGATGGACAAGGATGGCAGAAAGCAAGAGGCAGTGGAGTTTCATACCGTATCTGTTTTTGGGAGACAGGCAGAGACAAGCGCGCAGTATCTGAAGAAAGGACAGCAAGTGCTCGTTGAGGGACGTTTGCAGACCAAAAGCTGGGACGGAGCAGATGGTAAGAAGAATTATCGCACCGAGATAGTGGCAGACCGCGTACAGTTTGGACAGAAGGCAGGAGGGGGTGGAGGCACAGCATCCGGAGCGGGTTATTCCAAAGATGAGAGTAAGAGCGTCAAAGAGACCGATAGCACACCGTCAATTCAGTATCCTGAGGAGGATATAAATCCAGATGATATTCCCTTCTAGGCTATGACTTTAGATTTTGGCGCACTCTTTCGTTGCTTCGCTTCATCCGACTCCCGCGCTGTACATTCGGGTACAGCTTGGTCGCGGACTCGCTCGCGCCTCGGATTGCATCCAAAAATGAAAGTCCTACCATGCTATGACTTTAGATTTTTGCGCCTAGCGTCGAAGTTAGTAAACTAAAACAAATATGATACAAAGAAGAAAACAAACAGATGTAGGTGTAAAAAGGGCGGAAATAAATGTTTCCGATATTCGTGTTATAGATTACAAGAACACAGAGCTTCTGAAGCGCTTTACTGATTCTTACGGAAGAATAACGAGTAAGCGTAGAAGTAAACTTTCCGCAAAACAACAACGCGAGATCGCGCTTGCGATAAAGCGCGCTAGGTTCCTCGCATTACTTCCATTTGTTGCTCGTTAGGGTCTGCTTCCAAGCGAGGGCAAAGGTAAAGGAAGACCCTAAATCATAAAGAAATTCTAAATTCCAAGTTCTAATTTAGGATTTAACTAAAGCTCGTCTCCAGACTAGAGTTAGGCTTTGCCGACGTAGTCTCCGGATTCCGTATTTACGGTTATTTTGTCTCCTGTCTCTATAAAGAGCGGAGCATTTATGGTGGCACCGGTCTCCAGAATAACCTGCTTCATCCCCGCTCGTGAACTGTCGCCTTTGATGCCTGGGGGCGCCTCTTTAACAACAAAATCCATCTTGATGGGGAGGTCTATGCCGAAAATCTCATCATTGAAAATTGGTGCTTCAACTACCATTCCTTCCTTCAGAAATCTTATATTTTCTACACCTACGATTGCAGTGTCTAGACTAAATCTCTTGGCAAGATTGTTTGCATCAGAAAACCAGTTTTCACCTTTATTCCTATATAGAAACTTGATCTGTTTCTTGTCTATATCAGCCTCATCAACCTTGTCAGAGACATGAAAAGAATGCTCTTTCACGCTACCTGATATAAGATGTCGGAGTTTGGTGGCGTTTACAGGTTTTCTCTGCTGTTTCCGAAAAACGTGAGAGGAGAGCACCTCGTACGGCTCATCGTCTAGGATAATAAATTTCTTCTCTTTTATCTCATTGTATTGAAGCATAGGCTATTCAGCTTATCTTTTTTTACGAAAAAAGGCAAACAAAAAGTATGATATAATTAGCGCAGTAGCAGACGAGCTTGTAGCTGGTAGAAGTTAGCTTGTAGCTTGTGTTGACGAATGTGGTTGTTTACGTCTTTCGTCGCAAGAAGCTACAAGCTAGAAGCTATTTCCTAAAAGCTCGTCTGCTACTGCGCTAACTTCTAACATTTAGTGTAACGGACGAGTTTCAATGCATGGAGAATAATAAGGACAAACACACGATTAGCAAAGAGATAAATTCCTACGCAAGCGCAGGATTTTTGGAGGTGGTGGGTGGATGCGATAAGATGGAAGATGAGGCTATATTGACTCTGTCGTTTGATAACCCTGATTATTTTGCGGAGTTGGTGCGAAGGTATGAAGCCCCATTTTTGCGCAGGGCCGAGAGAATATTGCATGACCGAATTGCCGCAGAGGATGTAGTGCAGGACACTTTTACAAAAATATATATTCACGGCAGAAGTTTCAAAAAGCAAGCTGGTGCAAGCTTCAAATCATGGGCTTACAGAATTTTGTTTACGACCTCACTTTCAAGGTATAGACGAGAGCAGAGGATAAAAGGAGGAAGGATAGATGTGGAGCCGGAAATAGCGGAACTTATGGCAGAAGAAGGTGTGGTGGATTTATATGAAGCCAAAGAGAGGGTAGATCTAGTGGATAGGATTTTGCAAAAACTCCCCACTCCTCTCGCTCGCGCGCTGGAACTTGCCTATAGAGAGGAGCTCTCCGGCGAAGAAATCGCGGAGCAAGAGGGCATATCGCACGAAGCGGTACGGGCGCGCATTCACAGAGCAAAGAAAAAGTTTAGAGAAGAACTGAACGACGAGGGAAAAGGTTGACGGAGAATTAAGAAGTATGAAGTATGAATTAAGGGAACGTGTGAATTTTCAATTTTCAATGTTCCAAACATTGTATATGTACACGCCATAGGTAGATAAAACTATATATGTTATATGAGAGCAAGCTCTAAATACTCTAATAGGAAACAAACCTTTCTTACTTTGAAACAACGATTTGTAGGCAGGGTTTGAAAATTGAGTCATTGAAAATTGAAAAATTGAAAATTAACTCGCATATTTTCCATTTTCCGTTAAAATAGGGGGACAACGCGTCTGGGTTTTATATAAAATAAGGATAATTCGTTTTAGCTACAGAGTATGCAGGATATTCAATTGCAAAATAATCGGTCTGAACTTTCGCGGCGGGTGATGAGGCGAGTATATTTGATATGGGTGGCGAGGAAATATGGTATTAGGATATTACCTCTCGTTGCCTTTATGGCAGTCATCGCGTATTTTTTGATGGAGTTTGTTTTCTGGAGTGATGCAATATCCAACATGAAAGCGACCGGTAGTTTCGTTCATATGGGGAGATATCTCGTGCAATCATTTACCGGGACGAGTACGATAGTGCGCGCTTTGCTCTGTGGGGGGCTCGTAGCCGGACTACTCGTCATTCACGACATCTTTGCCATTATAAGAAGCACCAGAGAGACTACGCATGAGACGATGTGAAAGGAAAAAGGTGAAATGCAAATGGTTGGACGCTGAAGTTGTCTTCTACCACGTTCATTGTCATTTTCTACCATGCGGTAGAAAATGACAATGAAATTCCTTTCACCTTTCATCTAATTCACTTTTCCCTGACATCCCCTTGCGTTCTATACTATCGTTTGATACAATACATATCACGCTTTCTCGCGTTCTTTTTGAGGCGTTATCAAAGAGATGATATCTAATTGTCAAATTTAGAAACATCAGACTTCTTTCAAAAGTGGATGCAGGTGCGCAGGTTGGAAGAATTTTGGGAAATTAAAGGGTTCAGACCCCGTCAATTTCCAAAAATTCTGAAACCTGTTCAGATGCGCCACTTTTGGAATAAGTCTATTTAATAGCATTTAGTATATAAGAACTATGGCAGAAGTATTTCAAAGGACAAAGCCGCACGTAAACGTCGGCACAATCGGACACGTAGACCACGGCAAGACTACTCTTACCGCGGCTATTCTCCACTCGCTACATTTGGCGGGGAATGTTGTGAAGATGAAGACAGTAGATCAGATTGACGTTGCCCCTGAAGAAAAGGCGCGAGGTATAACGATCGCACTTTCACACAACGAGTACGAGTCCGATAAACGCCACTACGCTCACGTGGATGCTCCCGGTCACGCAGACTACATAAAAAACATGATTACCGGTGCCGCCCAGATGGACGGAGCAATCATAGTAGTGGCTGCAACTGACGGCGTAATGCCACAAACGCGAGAGCACATTTTGCTTGCCAAGCAAGTGGGTGTGCCGAAGATTGTGGTATTTCTAAATAAGTGCGACATGGTGGACGATCCAGAGCTTATTGACCTCGTGGAAGAAGAAGTGCGCGAGCTTCTTACCAAACAAAACTTTGATGGAGCTGAAGCACCTGTAATTCGTGGCTCCGGACTCAAGGCTCTTGAGGCGACATCAAAGGATGATGAATGGGTAAAGAAAGTTTTGGAGCTTGTACAGGCTTTGGATGATTATATCCCACAGCCGGTACGTGATACAGAAAAGCCGTTCCTGATGCCGGTAGAAGACGTGTTCTCAATAGAAGGACGAGGCACTGTTGTGACGGGGCGCGTAGAGCGTGGCAAGGTCAAGGTTGGAGAAGAGGTTGAGATTGTCGGACTTTCAGCTACGGCCAAGACCACCGTTACAGGTATCGAAATGTTCAACAAACAACTTGAGGAAGGTATCGCTGGAGACAACGCGGGCATATTGTTGCGAGGCACAAAGAAAGATGACGTGACTCGTGGACAAGTTTTGTGCAAGCCTGGTTCTGTTACGCCTCATACTGAATTTGAAGCAGAAGTATACATTCTCAAGAAAGACGAGGGAGGTAGACATACACCATTCTTTTCCGGATACAAACCGCAATTCTATATTCGCACTACGGACGTTACCGGAGATGTGAAGTTGGCGGAAGGCGTAGAGATGGTCATGCCGGGCGACACGGTGACATTCTCGGTGAAGCTTGTAGCCCCAGTGGCGCTTGAAGATCAGCAACGCTTTGCAATTCGTGAAGGAGGCAAGACGGTTGGTGCCGGAGTTGTTACCAAAGTAATAGCCTAATATTTAATCCCGTATCTGCTACGCTCATTTATGGCTGCAAAGAAAACAACAAAGAAGGATGCCGTGGATACACGTCTCCGTATGCTCGTATCAGCATATGAGAGCAAGGTTCTTGATAATAGCGTAAAGTCCATTGTGGACACTGCAACTCGACATGATGCTACAATGCGCGGTCCGGTGCCACTACCCACAGGCATAAAGAAGTACACCGTGAACAGGAGTGCTTTTATAGACAAGAATTCGCGCGAGCAGTTTGAGATGAGAATACACCGCAGATTGGTAGATATCATAAACCCAACCCCAAAAGTGGTAGAGGCGCTTACCAATTTGTCGTTGCCATCGGGCGTAAACATTGATGTAAAAATGATGTGAAGACTTCTTTCAAAACTGACGCATTTGCACTGGTTTCAGAATTTTGTCTCCCGCGCTGTAGGTCTGTCTACAGCTTGGTCGCTAAAATTCCTCCAACCAGCACAACTGCATCCAGTTTTGAAAGAAGTCAAATAAAACTGCCGCATCCGAATAAAAGTCCCGCCTTGGCGGGATTTTTGGATAAAGTATGAGTGTCAATCATTAGTGAGTAAAACCAGGTATTGGGGTATAATTGTTGACTGTGTAGTGGGTGTGTGGTATGGCTTAGTTTTAGAGAAATATGTTTTTTGAAGGGAATTTTTGGCGCGAGTAACGAAAATTTGCCAAATTGGCGGAAATGCGCTATTATTGTATACCATCACATTATATTGAAATGAAATTTTTTGTAGGCAAAAAATTGGGTATGACTCAGGTATTCCATGAAGATGGTGCTTGTACTCCCGCGACACTTGTCGCGGTCCCCAAGATAACGATTACCGCGCTCAAGACCATGGAGAAAGATGGTTACAAAGCCGTGCAGGTGGCGGGCGGGACAAGGAAAGAGAAGAACCTGAACAAGTCTATGCTTGGACACTTCAAGTCTAAAGCATATTCCTATAGCAGAGAATTTCGTTTGAAAAATGATAGCGATGACAAGGATGCGGAAAAATTGAATGTCGGAGATGAACTCTCGGTAGACGTTTTTGCAAAAGGAGATATCTTGCAGATAAGTGGAATATCAAAAGGGAAAGGTTTCCAAGGGGTAATTAAGCGACATGGTTTCCATGGTGGTCCGAGATCGCATGGACAAAAGCACAGTGAGCGCGCTCCCGGGTCCATAGGCGGAGGCTTAAGAAATCGTGTACCGAAGGGTATGAAAATGGCAGGGCGAATGGGAAGCGATACTATCACAGTGAAAGGTATAGAGGTCGTTTCTGTGGATGTCGCAAAGGAAGAGATTTTGCTAAAAGGTGCGCTACCGGGTAGAAAGGGTACGCTCATTTCAATGAAGACTGTATAGTTTATATTTCACTATTTTAAAAATTGCTAATTTGGTATTTTCCAAACAAATATTTTTGCCAAATCATGAAAGCACCATTATACAAACAAGATGGAATCAAAGGAGGAGAGATAGATCTTCCGCCTGCTCTTTTTGAGAGAAAGTGGAATCCTGATTTGGTACATCGGGTTGTTCGTATAATGGATGACAACGCGAGGCTCCCTATTGCACACGCCAAAGACAGAAGTGAAGTGCGAGGAGGTGGAAGGAAGCCATGGAAGCAAAAGGGTACAGGGCGTGCTAGGCATGGTTCGTCGCGTTCGCCTATCTGGATAGGTGGAGGGGTCACACATGGTCCGAGAAATGAAAAAGTATATGGCGGGAAGATAAACAAAAAGGAGAAAGCTTCCGCGCTTTTTTCATTGCTTTCGCAAAAGGTAAGAGAAAATGAGATTATCTTTCTAGAATCACTTTCTCTTCCAAGTGGCAAGACGAAAGGCATGGCAGAGATATTGAAGACGTTATCGGTTGCACTTCTGAAAAAAGAGCTCTCGTACAAGACTGGGAAGAGAGTAATGGTGGCATATCCAAAGAAGGAGGTTAGTGAGATACGCGCCTTCAGAAATATTAAGACCGTTCTGACAGAGACAGTCGCGGATCTTTCCGCGCTGGATGTATTGTCATATAAATATTTGATAATCGTTTCGCCAGAAGAATCTTTCAACATACTAAATTCCCGTAATCGTAAGCAAGCAAAATCTACCACTCCATAATCTCCATCCATTTTCTTGGATGTGGTTTTGGAAAAATGCCATACGGAAAATTCGGAATTAAATTTAGGTACAAATCAACTAGCACTCACCATGATAACTCACGAGAAAAGGCACGGCGGATTGGAACATATTCTAGTCTCGCCTCATATAACAGAGAAGGCGAGCGAGATGTCAGAGATTGACACATATTCTTTCGTTGTGGATATGCATGCCGAAAAAGCGGACATCATACGCGCGGTGCAGACTTTCTATGGTGTTAAACCAGTGTCTGTGAGGGTTGTTCTCTCACGAGGGAAAGCAAAGATGGTGCGGGGCAAAGTCGGTCGTCGCAGTGCCTTCAAAAAGGCCTATGTAAAGCTTGCCAAAGGGCAGACTCTCAATTTGGGCTAATAAACCGAAATCCAATGAAAACCTACAGACCAACAACACAGTCAAGAAGAAATATGTCAACGGTTTCCTACCGTAAGGTTCTTTCTGGTGATAGACCACTGAAGGCACTAACCAGTGGACAAAAAAGGAGCGTGGGGCGTAATTCTAGCGGACGTATCACCACCCGACACAAAGGAGGTGGGCACAAACGACGATTTCGGGAAATAGACTTCAGATACGACAAGATGGATATTCCCGCTCGCATAGAGACGGTGGAGTATGATCCAAACAGGTCGTCATTTGTAGCACTCGCATGCTACAAAGATGGAGAGCGACGCTACGTACTTTGCCCGAGCGGAATAAAAGTAGGGGATTCATTTGTCGTGGGTGAAAACGTTGCCGTTGCTAAGGGCAATCGCCTTCCTTTGCGAAAGATTCCAGTCGGAACATCCGTATATAATATTGAGCTTAACCAACATAGTGGCGCAAAGCTCGTTCGCTCTGCCGGAGTACACGCTGAAGTACAAGCCGTGGATGGAGGATTTGTAAACATCAAGCTTCCATCCGGAGAAGTACGACGCGTGCAGTCGTCCGCCTATGCGTCTATTGGGGCACTTTCCAACGAAGAGCACCATCTTGAAAAATTGGGCAAAGCTGGTCGTTCGCGATGGAAGGGCAGGAGACCACATGTACGCGGCACCGCCATGAATCCCGTGGACCACCCACATGGAGGTGGAGAAGGAGTACAGGGCATCGGACTTAGGCGCGGTCCGAAGACTCCTTGGGGTAAACAGGCTATGGGCGTCAAGACAAGAGGTCCGAAAAAGTACTCTAATCCACACATACTATCTCGTCGCGTTACAAAATCTCGCAAACGCTAGCAACGCGCCTTGGTTGACCAAACCAGTCAAAACCTGCTATAATAGACTTCTTTCAAAAGTGGATGCAGGTGTGCAGGTTGGAGGAATTTTGGAGACCAAGCTGTAGACAGTCCTACAGCGCGGAAGGCAAAATTCTGAAACCTGTGCAGATGTGCCACTTTTGAAAGAAGTCTAATTAATACTCATGTCCAGATCACTACGCAAAGGACCCTTCGTGGAGCCCAAACTTTTGAAGAAGATAGAAGGCAAAAAGCCGGAAGATTGTGGCGTTGTCAAAACGTGGTACAGAAGGAGCCAGATATCCCCAGAGATGGTAGGATTCACATTTGGAGTTCACAACGGTAGAGAGTTTGTTCCAGTTGTGATAGGTGAAGATATGGTAGGACACAGACTGGGAGAGTTTTCCATAACTCGTAAGTTCCTCCGTCATGGAGGAAAGATCCAGAAAGAGCAGGATCAAAAGAAGAAAGAAGCCGAGATAACCGCCGCCAAAGCATCCAAGGCCGACACGGGTGTCAAAAAGAAATAACCCTAAACTTATAAGATTGTTCTTCACTCACCGTCAGCACAAAGCTAAAAGCTACAAGCTAAATCCTACAAGCTCACCAAAATGACCACAGTTCACCTAAGAAATTATAGACAAGCTCCGCGCAAGGTACGATTGTTGGCTGGTCTTGTGCGAGGCAAGGGGGTTGATAAGGCTCGTTCTCTCCTTGCATTTTCTGGTAAGCGCGCGTGGCTCCCTATTGATAAACTATTACAATCTGCCGTAGCTGCGGCAAAGGAGAATGGTGTTTCCTCAAACACAAAAGAGCTTTACATAGAAAAGATGACAGTTGACAAGGGTTTTACATACAAGAGAATGAGACCGAGGGCATTTGGTCGCGGGGCGCCCATACACAAAGAGACCAGCCATATCAGTCTCACATTGGCGAAAACAAGCCCAACAAAGAAAGAAACTCCCAGACGTGAGACAGAAGTCGGCGCGGAAAAGAAATAACCCAACCTTTCACCTCATTTATGTCACATACAGTACATCCATACGCGCATAGAATAGGAATTCTTAGAGACTGGAAAAGTCGGTGGTTTGGAAGTGGCGGACAGTATCAAGAATACCTCAAGCAAGATGTTCTCTTGAGGGAATTTCTCGTCAAGCATCTCAAAGGTCACCATGTGGCTTCAGTAGATATAGAGAGGGGACAGGGAACCATGAGAATTCTGGTAAAGTCCGCGAGACCTGGTCTTGTGATCGGTCGTTCGGGAGAGGGCACACAAAAGCTTCGCGATCTTTTACTGAAGAAACTCCAAAAGATTGGCGGGACGATACCAGCTTCTCTAAAACTTGACGTGGAAGATGTAAAGGTGCCAGAAGCTAGTGCCCCCGTAGTGGCAGAGATGGTCGCGGAAGCATTGGAGAAGAGAATGTCATTTAGAAGGGTGCTGAAGCAGACGGTGGAGAAGGTACTTGCAGCCAGAGATGTTCAAGGTGTAAAGATCACTGTATCGGGAAGGCTAGACGGAGCAGAGATGGGGCGCACAGAGACGATAAAAAAGGGCAGATTGCCGCTGCAGACATTTAGAGCTGATGTGGATTTTGCGAGAAAGACAGCCTTCACCACGTATAGCGCGATCGGAGTAAAGGTTTGGATTTACAGAGGAGATATCTTTGACAAAGGATCAAATATATAGAACAGGGATTGGATCTCTATAAATTACTAAATACTTATCATGCTATTCCCAAAGAAAGTTAAATACAGAAAATGGCAATCTCGCAGAAACATGCGAGATAAGCGCCACCCGGAAACAAGAGGCACCGATCTCTCGTTTGGTTCTTATGGATTAAAGACTGATGAATACGCGAGAATAACGTCAAACCAGATTGAAGCCGCGAGAAAGACAATTACGAGAAGAATAAAGAAGGCAGGTAAAATGTGGATACGAATTTTTCCGGATAGACCTTTTACGCAAAAGGGCGCGGAAACTCCAATGGGTTCTGGTAAGGGTGATCCGAAAGGATACGTCGCTCAAGTGCATTCTGGCAGAGTCCTCTTTGAAATGGATGGGACAACAGAGGAAATCGCAAAGGAGGCTTTGCGCGAAGCGGGGACAAAACTTCCGGTTAAGACTAGATTTGTCACCCGTGAAATTGTATGATATAATGGACTTCTTTCAAAAGTGGCGCATTTGCACTGGTTTCAGAGAAAGGGGTCAGACCCCTTAAATCTAGGGGGTCAGACCCCTTTCTTCACATAAAAATGGAAAAAACAACCAACAAAAATAGACTTTCCAAGGAGAGCGGTGAGAAGCTCGCCAAGCTTAGGCACGAATTGCGTGAGTTTAGATTTCAATCTGCGGGTAGTCGCGCCAAGGATGTTCATAAAGGGAGGAAAATAAGAAGGAATATAGCGAAGCTTCTCACAGGGACAAATACAAAATCAAAATGACTGACAAAAAAACACAACTAAAGACTCTGTCGGGGACAGTTGTTTCCACCAAGATGAAAAGCACAATTGTAGTTTTGGTTGATCGTTACGAGAAACATCCACGCTACGGAAAGTTTATCAGAAGTAGAAAACGATACAAGGTAGATGCCGAGAATGGAAAGGCCGAAGAAGGTGATAGGGTTCGGATAATATCTTGCCGTCCAATATCCAAGGATAAATATTTTAGACTTTTGGATGTTACGGAAAAGGGGAGTGGGGGTCTATCCGATACGGATAGCCAAGGAGTACTAAAGGTGGCTGGATTATCAGACGGTTCGGATTCATTAGAAATAGAGAAAGAAGCCGTTATATAATTTCTAGGACACCTATAACTGAAATTACTGAAACAACATGGTACAGCCTCAAACACTAGTTAAGGTAGCAGACAATACCGGAGCCAAAATTGGTAGAGTGTTCAAGGTGCTCGGCGGTTCCAAGCGTCGCTACGCGCAGATCGGCGACCTTGTGGTACTTTCGGTACAAACCGCGGAGCCTAGGAAGGCTACAAAAAAGAAGGATGTCTTACATGCAGTGGTTGTGCGCCAGAGAAAAGCTTTTCGTCGTCGTGATGGGTCTTATATAAGATTTGATGAAAATGCAGTAGTGATTGTAGATAAGGTAAAAGGAGAGCCTGTGGGAGCGCGAATTTTCGGCCCAGTTCCAAGAGAGCTCTCTGAGAGAGGTTATCAGAAGATTATTTCGCTTGCACCTGAGGTTGTATAAAAAAATATGCACGTAAAGAAAGGAGACAAAGTAAAAGTTTTGGCAGGTAAAGACCGTGGTAAGGAGGGTATTATAACGCGCGCTATCCCCAAGGACGATCGTGTTGTTGTGGCAGGGATAAACATGCTAAAGCGGCACGAGAGATCAAAACAGCAAGGCAAGAAGGGCTCTATCATAGAGAGACCAAACCCTGTGCATGTATCCAATGTGAAGAAGGTCGGATAGTAGACTTCTTCCAAAAGTGGCGCATTTGCACTGGTTTCGGAATTTTGTCTCCCGCGCTGTAGGTCTGTCTACAGCTTGGTCGCCAAAATTCCTCCAACCAGCACAACTGCATCCACTTTTGAAAGAAGCTTAGTATACAAGTGATAATATGCAAAACATGAAAAGCAAAATGGCGACAACAGCAAAGGAACCTCTTTCCAAGACTCTAAAGGAGATACGCGTGTCTTTGATGAAGGATCTGGGGTTCACTAACATCCTCTCGGTGCCAAACATTGAGAAAGTGGTTTTGTCGGTGGGCATCGGTAAGCAGAAAGATCCCAAATGGAAAGATCATGTGGTAGATAGACTGGGTAAGATTGCCGGACAGAAACCACAGATAAGAGGTGCCAAGAAATCCATCGCTTCCTTTAAGGTGAGAGAGGGCGATCCGTCCGGAGTGATGGTAACCCTACGTGGCAGACGGATGATGGAATTTTTAGAGAAGCTTGTGCACGTAGCTCTTCCGCGAACACGAGATTTTCGTGGAATTAGCAGGGGGATTGTTGATCAGATGGGCAACGCCACAATTGGTATACGTGAGCACACCATATTTCCGGAGACTGGAGACGAGGATATCCGAAACGTTTTTGGTCTTGCGATAACAGTCAACACCACTGCCAGAAACAAAAATGACGCGGAGGCTCTTTTGCGCGCCATCGGCATCCCTTTCAAGAAATAGAATAGCTTCTAGCTTGTAGCTTTTTGAGACGAAAAGGTGTGCGCAATATCATCCGTCGACGAAAGCTACAAGCTAGATCCTACAAGCTCACCCTCAACCCCCCAACCATCGACCTGCACTCAGTATTGGCACGTTTGTCCTAGTCTCGGAAATTAGTTGTGATACAATGTAGCAATGAATCTTTTTGATAAGGAATTTTTCAACATGACGACTGGCTTTGCCGTCATAGTAGTATTGGTACTAGCTTTTATATCTTATATTGGTACACGGTTAGAGAGTAAGAGCCACCAAGCGACACCAACTACTTCTTACGAATCCACAGATTAGTTTTTAAATGGAACGCTAATCAGAGAGCGCGACTACCTCGGTCGCTTTTTTTATTGCGTCTGCGATTTTATTTTTGATGTCCGGATTTGCCTTCAGGAATGTGCGAGAAGCATCGTAACCTCGTCCGAGCTTAATTTCTCCGAAGCTGTATGATGATCCGGATTTCTCAATAATCTTAAACTTTTCGCCCATTGCGAGTAGCTCACCTTCGGGAGAGATGCCTTCATTATAGAGAACATCAAACTCTGCAAAACGAAATGGAGCTGCCACTTTATTTTTGACCACCTTGGCGCGCACTCTTCCACCTACTACCTCTTCACCTTTCTTTATCTGCGCGATTCTCCTCACATCTATGCGCACCGAAGAATAAAACTTCAGTGCCTTGCCTCCCGGTGTAGTTTCCGGGTTCCCAAACATCACGCCTATCTGCATTCTTATCTGGTTTATGAAAATGACCACCGTTTTTGACTTTGCCACGATTGCCGTCATCTTGCGAAGCGCTTGACTCATGAGGCGCGCTTGTTTGCCGACATGATATGCTCCCACATCACCTTCAATCTCATCCTTTGGCGTAAGAGCGGCGACCGAGTCAATAACGATCACATCTATAGACCCCGAACGTATAAGACTCTCCGCGATCTCAAGAGCCTGCTCTCCATAGTCTGGTTGCGAAATGAGAAGATCGTCTGTGTTTACGCCCAGCTTTGCCGAATAGTCAGGGTCTAGTGCGTGCTCCGCGTCTATAAATGCGCACAACCCTCCTTTTTTCTGTGCTTCAGCAATTACGTGAAGCGCGAGAGTCGTCTTGCCAGAACTCTCCGGCCCGTATATCTCAATAACCCGACCTCGCGGGAGTCCCCCTATACCTAGGGCGGCATCTAGACCGATGGATCCTGTGGATATAGCACCTACTCCCACCTTGGGACGATCTCCAAGTTTCATAATGGAACCCTCTCCAAACTTAGACTCAATGGCTCTAAGTGCCGCCTCCACATTTTTAGAAGATCCATCTCCAGTCTTTTCCTCTGTAGCATCACTTTTACTTTTCTTAGCCATACAGAATTATTGAATTAGCCTTGTGAATAATTAGTTTTTTCATAAAAAACCTCTCTCGTGATTGTCTTTGTCCTACCGAAGCGATCTTCGGAGACGACATCAATTATAGAATAGCCGGCAGGAATGAGCAACGCATAGCTCCATTCGCCATTTTCCTTTGGAGATACCTTCGCGCCTCCCACACTTACACTGATTGCTCTCAATGCTCGTCCACGCACCAGTAAGTAAGGCTCCTCTATCGTCGCGCCGTCTTCTGGAAAGTCAATAGACAAAGATGTGCCTCTCAAATAATTTCTAGCCACAAAAAGAACATAAACGATTATCAAAATCAGGAATGAGAGTAATATGTATCCACGCACCGTCTTTGGTAAAAACTTCATAGATAACTTTGAATTAGGAAGTAGGAATTATGAATTAAGAATAATGTATGATAATGGAAAATGGAAACCTCAAAATGGAAAATGACAATGTAAAATGTAAAATGCACGAGATAATTTTCAATTTTCAATTTTGCAATTTTCAATCAATTTTCAATGCATAATTTTCAAACTCTGCGAACAGTCATGGTCTTAAAGAAAGAGATGTCGGTCTTTGACAAGAGAAGCTTCTGATTAGTCTCACATATCATGTAGCGTTATATACCTACCGGCTGGTATGTTTGCAACGTTTGAAACATTAAAAATTGAAAATTCATTGAAAATTGCAAAATTGAAAATTGAAAATTAGCATTGTGTGAAGTGGGGTCAATGCGTTTTAGATTTACACCAAAGGGTTCTCTTAATTCCTAACTCCTTAATTCCTCATCTCCCTCTCCCTCCTCATATACCGCATCTTGCGATACGGATTGCGCTCCCTCCCCATATCCATATACTTCTCGCGGTTTCGCACCACTCCCTGGACCTACCACACCTTTTTCTTCCAACATGTCCAAAAGCCTCGCCGCTCTTGAATAACCTACCTTTAGTCTCCTCTGGATGTATGACGTAGATGCCTTGCCCGTTTCTGTCACCACTCGCTTTGCTTCTCCATAGAGGTCATCCTCCTCATTTTCATCGTCTAGAGATATTGCCCCGCTTGAATACATGGGGTCTTCACCGCCCAAATTTTCCGCATTATCGCCACTTTCCACAAATGCGAGAGCATCATCCGACAAAGCAGGGTTTTCTTTGGCGATGGCGGAAACCACAGCCTTGACCTCCGTCTCGCTTATAAATGGGGATTGATAGCGCATCGGGCGAGACATTTCACCTCCCAGAAAGAGCATATCACCCGCGCCCAAAAGTTTCTCCGCCCCGGGCATATCCAGTATTGTGCGCGAATCTATCTGCGATGGGACTTGCAGTGCCACCCTAGAGGGCACGTTTGCCTTGATAAGACCGGTGATAACCTCCACTGAAGGACGCTGGGTGGAAAGTATGAGATGTATACCTACTGCGCGAGACATTTGAGCGAGCCTTACAATAGATGCCTCAAATTCTCTTGGATATGTAGACATCATATCCGCAAGCTCGTCTAAAATAATCACTATGTAGGGCATCCTCTCCGGCGCCTGAGCTTCAGAGCCTCCTTTGTGCGCTTCCACAACATTTTTGTGATAGGACTGGATGTCACGCACAGACTCGCTTTCCAATACATCATAACGTCTAGACATCTCCTTGGCCGCCCACTTTAATGCCAGAATAGCTTTCTTTGGATCAGTTATGACGGGGGTTAGGAGATGGGGAATTTTGTTATAAAGAGTGAGCTCTACTCTCTTGGGGTCAATCATTATCATGCGCAACTCCTCGGGTCCATTTCTGAAAAGGAGAGATGCTATCATCGTATGTATAGATACGGATTTTCCGGAACCCGTAGCGCCCGCTATCAACATGTGAGGAGCTTTGGCTATATTGGTGTACGCGGAAACGCCAGAGGTACCACGACCCAGGGCAACCATCAGAGGATTTGGTGAGGACTGGAAATCCTTGGATGAAAGCAGTGTGCGAAGTCTTACCGTAGCTTTTACTTTGTTTGGCATCTCAATACCCACCAGAGACTTTCCAGGTATGGGAGCTTCAATACGAAGAGGGTGCGCCGCGAGAGCAAGCGATAGCTCATTCTGGAGACCGACTATGCGTGAGAGCTTCACACCCTCCGCCGGTTTCAGAGCATAGCGCGTTACCGAGGGTCCGATTGATATCTCATCCATCTCTACGTCTATTCCAAAGTTGAGCAGTGTTCGCTTTATAAGGTTCGCATTAGCCTTGATATCGCCGACGCTTGGCTTCTCGGAGTCTTCCGCCAAAAGTGCCAGCGAAGGGGGGACATATTTACCAAATCGTCGACGAGGTTTCGCTTTTTCAGATGCGATTATGCCACCTAGCTTCATGCCAGCCTCTTTATTTAAATGCTCGTGCTCTTCATCACCATCTTCACCAGTACTGTTTTCGTCAACGTCGTCATTTTCTGCTTCTTCATCTTCCTCATCATCCTGATCTGATTTTGCAACCATCCCATTGACCTCTATGTCATGATCCCGCTTCTTCCTAAGCGGATGACCTAGAAACGATAGCTCAAAGGTAAGCTTGGAATCAAACATCACGATAAGAGCTATAAGCACAAGCGCCATAAGCAACAACCCGCCGAAAAGGTCGTCAAAGAGTCTGATAAACGGCATTGATATGTACTTACCCAAAATACCTCCAGATACTGCGCCCTCGCTTGCATCCCGAAACAGTACGTCCATAAGGGCAAGTCCAAATAGCAAAAACGCGCTCCCCGATATGAGTGTCCTCCCTACTATATGTGGCATCATTACTTTGGCGAGAGTGAGCCCACAAAAAAGAAAAACAATCGGCAACAGTATAAAGCCTGCTCCCAAGAGTTGTCCCAAGTAAAGCAACATGGTGTCTCCGGCTGGTCCCGCCAATCCGAAAAGCGCGAGCGCAAATAAAATCGCAAGTAGGAAAAAAATTATCGCAAGAATACTATTCTTTGTTCCCTCATCCAATAGCGAGCCAATTTTTCGCCCGCTGTCAACTTCCGCACTTGCGCGCTTCGCGCGCCTACGTCTTTTGTTACCGATTCCAAATAATGAAAACATTTAACTAATCAAATTAATTCCGCCACATATATTATAGCATTATACCAAATAAAGCGGATGCTCACACCTTTATATTTTGAATTACGAAACCCTCGAAATTGCCGTCATTACGAGCGAAGCGAAGCAATCCAGGAATCATGGAGTTATTGCTGGATTGCTTCGCTTCGCTCGCAATGACGAGTTGCGTAATTCAGAATGTATAGGAAAAAGGTAAAAGGGAAATTTGGCCGTGCAGCGGAGTTCCCCCTCCCCTATGTAGGGGAGGGCTGGGGTGGGGTCGGCAAGCCGGAGATGTAGTCTCTTCCCTCACACAAGCTGTAGTCACGAAACCGTCCACCCCTTTCCTTTCATCTCGTTCGTTTGCAATATCACTTTGTCCGATATATACTATGATGGCTAAAGGTCAAAAAAGAGTCCGATAAGTAATACCGATAAAGTCAGCATGGCAACTCTAAAGGACATAAAGGACGATTACGGATTACTGGAGCCAAGAGAAAAAGCTTTGTATCTGTATCTAAAGGCGGAGAAAATAGCTTCCGCCTTGCATTTGTTGACTGATAAAGCAGACAACAATGAACCTATAAGACATGAAGTACGAAGTACTTCAATCCAGCTTCTATCGGACATAATCCAGAGTTGTGGTAATGAAAGGGGATTGCGTGATGAGGACAAGCCAAGTGTCGTTATGCTTATGGACAAGCTTTCGTCACTGCTCTCAATTTTCCATAGATTAGGTAAATTCTCGGAGACATCGCTTCAGCTTGTAGCGGATGAGATTGATTCATTGAAGAATGTCTTTCGGGATGCCACAGATGTCAGAGGACTATATGAATGTTCATTATCTCCGGATTTCTTCAATGGTGAGGATAAAAACTTCAGAGTAAGAGGGGCTGTATTCCAATCAGAAAACCAACCTGTAAATTATAAAGGACATAAAGGACAGGATTATAAAGGACAAAGAAAGTCCATTATTAGAGCCACAAAAAGGGATAGTAAGATAATAGTGGCTGACTACGGCAAATCTATCCCTAAGGTTTCAAGGAAAAGCGAAGAAGAGAGGCGGGAAGTAATAATGAGGGTATTAAAACAGGGCGAAACTTACTCAATAAAGGATATCTTAGTAGTAATACCGGAGCTTGGAGAAAAGACTATACAGCGAGAGCTGGCGGGGCTTGTCGCCTCCCATCGCCTCACCAAACTAGGCGATCGTCGCTGGAGTCGCTACGCGGTGAGCTTGCCTGCAAGACAGCACGGCGGGTAGGAGTTAGCTTTTAGCTTCCAGCTTTACGAGACGGAGCTTTGGAGTCAAACCATTCATCAAAAACTACCCGCCTCACTGTCGGGCAGGCAAGCTACAAGCTCAATCACGTGTTGACTTTCACCCCTATTTCAGTCTATAATAGTAAACCCAAGATTGAGATTATATTGTTATCCACACTGGTGCTTTACAGTACCCCGTAAGGATAATATACTTGGATTGCGGATTTGTAATAGAAAACTTATGAAGACCCAATTTATCGGGTCTTCATATAAGTGGAAAGCTCGTTGACAACACCCAGCTCCAGTTTGTGATTAGCAGATTCTGTAAAGAATTTGATACCCACAAACTGGGGCTGGGCTGCCGAACCTTCGTTCACGGACGGAAGATCGCGTGTCGATCGCGATAGGCAGGGATATGGAAAAGCCAGACCGCTCGCATTTGTTTGTGAGTGGCACAAAAGAAAGTTGATTATCAACAGTCGTTTACATTCAAAATTTGAAGCAGTACTTCATATTTGAAAAGTGAACGCGAGTTTAAAAGGATCCTTGCATTGTCGATGCGAGGATCAAAGAGTGGCTAGTTTTGCAACATCGGAATTTTGCTGTGAGAGGAATCCAGCTGTACTTTTACGGAAGAATCGTTGCTCCGCAACCCCCCCCATTATATTTAATGGGATGGCTCGCACTTTCCCCATCCCCTTATTAAGGGAGGGCTCGCACTTTCCCCCTCCCCTAATTTAGGGGAGGGCTGGGGTGGGGTCGGAATGATTGTTTCGCAAAAGTACGGCTGGACACGGAAGAAATATGATGGAGCAAAATAACTAACCCTATAGATAAATATTTATGAACGCATTTAAGCATTCAAAAACCGGTCGCGTGGTTGCGATCACCACCGGTTTTTTGACAGCAGTGATGATGCTTGGAGGCGCCGCGGTATTGCCCGCAAACGCTCAGACGATTGAAGAGCTTCAGGCTCAGATCGCCGAGCTTTCGGCTCTTATCGCTTCGCTTTCAGCAGGCTCTGGTAGTTCGGTGAGTGCACCGAGCGTATCCATGGGCTTCACATTCTCTCGCAATCTAAAGCGAGGTGATTCTGGAGCCGATGTGATGAATCTCCAGAAAGTCCTTAACAGTAATTCAGCGACTCAGGTCTCTCTATCCGGTGCTGGTTCTCCTGGCATGGAAACGAGCTTCTTTGGTCCCGCGACACATTCAGCCGTTGTCAAGTTCCAAAACTTGCACGCAGCTGCTATTCTCGCGCCGGTAGGTCTATCCGCAGGTACAGGTTTCGTCGGTCCTTCCACGAGAGCAATGCTAAACGGTATGGGCTCAGGTCCGGTGGTAGTAACACCCACAACCCCGACCACGCCTACGACTCCTACCACACCTACGACTCCTACAACCCCGACCACACCTCCTTCCGGTTCGGGTCTTTCTATCACGCGACTAAACGCTGATGTAACCTTCATCGCCATTCCGACCAACTCTTCGGGAATGTCATTCGGACAGTTCCGACTTATGGCTGGATCGCAGGAGGCTCGCATCACCGGCATGACCGTCCGTCGCACAGGTCTAGGCTCCAAGAATGACTTCTCGGATGTCTGGCTTGTAGTGGACGGCAAGATGGTTGGCTCCGAGCGCTCCATCACTTCGGGTGATATCGCCGAGTTCAATCTAACAAACGATGCTATTGTTATCCCAGCCGGTGGTTCGGTAACGCTTGAGCTTATGGGCTCTATCGCTTCTGGAACTTCGGCTGGTCAGTACAATACCCTTGGTATCGCGAGCCTTTCAGCCAACGTTCCTGTAAACGCTACCCTTCCTATGGATGGTCCTCAGACCACCACAGCTAGCCAAGCGGTAACTGTGGTTACGATGACAGCTCAAGGCTCCGCCAAGAGCGTGCCCGTCGGCTCTGCACAGACAGAAGTCGGTCGTTACCGCCTTGTTGTAAATTCTTCCAGTGATCAAGATGTATCGTTGAAGAGTGTAAAATTCCGAAATCAGGGTACGGTTAATGACCTATCTTCAGTTCTCGCCAATCCTGTGATCAAAGTAGCGGGCAATGCCATTTCTTCAAGAGCTGTTTACAGTGATGGAGGCCGAGATATTACGTTTATCTTCGGTGAAAATGGTTACACCATGAAGGATGGCTCCACTCAGTCTTTTGAGGTCCTCGCCGATCTTGTACAGGCTGAGACAAGCGACACCATCATACTTCAGCTGGATCGCGCCTTTGATCTCGTAGCCTATGAGATGGGTACAGGTTTGGGCGTGCGAGTAGAAGGTTCTACATCAGGAACACAGGCTGACGACATAAACTTGGCTACCTACGCTCTACTCACAGGCAAGATCAACTTCTCTTCAGGAAGCGAATCATCTCGCTCGGTTGGATTGGGTCTTTCTGACGTAGAGGTCTTGAATGGCAAGCTAACAGTAGGTACTGCTTTCCGCGCCGACGGACTAAAGGTCCGACTCGCGAGTGGTACATCAATCAGCCCAAGCACAGAAGCTGAGCTCAATGCAACCTTTGACAACGTCGCTCTTCGTATTGATGGTACATCAATCAAGACCGTTGACACGGTAACATCAGCAAGCGGTGGTACTTCGGCACTAGATATCGGTGCTACGATTGCTTTAACTGACTACTACAACTTTAATTCAAAGTTTGACGTAGAAGCTGGCGAGCACAGCGTAACTGTAACTCTAAATGTACTCTCTGACGCTGATGCCAACGAGGCGATCAAGCTTCAGATTGTAAATACAGGAGCTACAAGTGATCTTTCATCCGCGAAGTACATCAACACCGGAGACAGCGTACCTGCCACCGAACTCACAGGCAACACGCTTGGTTCATTGATAACAATCAAGTCATCCACCCTCACCGCCACCAGAAACGACGGCTTCTCCGGCGAGACTTTGGTGGGAGGTGTGCAAGGATCAAAGTTCTTCAAGTTTACACTTGATGCTAACGATGCATCTGATATTAGAGTCACAGGTATGTCATTTGCTATCAGTGCAGATGGTTCCGTTACCTATACTGCTGCGGATGTCAATAATATGCGCCTTTGGGTAAATGGCGCGGAAGTAGCCAGCCCGACGGATCTCTCAAATGGTAGCTTCAACAACGTTGACTTCACGGTCGGCAAGAGTCAGCAGGCTCAAGTTGAGCTTATGATTGACACGAACACCGTATCAACCAATAAGGTACTCATAATTGATTTAGATTCAATTGATGCCTTTGACACAGAAGGAAACTCCGCCACGGTTAACAAGTCAAATGGTGTAGCTCTTGCAGCCGCTACCCCATTGGCATCTTCATCCTTCACGGTCGCCACTGGCGGTTCATTCACCCTCAATATTGATGGTGATACACCAAAGGAGGACATCTTGGTCGCTGACAACGGTGCCGTATGGTATCCGGTTGCCACCTATCGTCTAACTGCAAAGGATGACGACCTAAAGGTAACAGACCTCTACTTCGGTAATGCCACATCTACGGTAGACGTGGTAGCGACATCAACCTTCGCCGATGCCAGAATAAAGACAATTGGAGTCTTTGACTCAAATGGTGTCTTGAAAGGCGAGAAGACTTTGTCTTCCGGTACAGTTCACTTTGACCTCGGTACAAACATTAGCACGTCAGGCTTTGGAGCCCTCTGGGTACCAAAGAACGATTCCGCTAGAGTAACTCTCCGTGTCAAACTAAACGACATCGTGGATGCCGACAAATCCGGTACGCTACTTAGACTTGTTCTAGACAGCACCGCTGGTACAGGCAACACAGGAGTTGAAGTTCAGAGTGGTGCTAATGGTACTGATCTTGCTTCTAGCTCTATCGTAGCCGCCAGAGACAATGATGGTTCCGGTGCGGATGGTACAGTTCGTGCCACATCCACCGCTTCCGAATTCTTCGCCTTGCGACGCACCAAGCCCGCTATTGCTCAAGTCAATCAGTCCGGTTCTTCCGAGCTAACACTTGATGACACTACTCAGACTGCCGTTTACAGGTTCAATATCTCCGCCAATTCTCGCGAAGATGTTGCTTGGAAAGGTATCAAGTTTGAAGTAAGCGGTTCTCTTGGAAGCACAGCATTGGCGACCACGACTTCTATCGTAGGCGCTAGCGCCTACGGTGAAGGAACTTACGCCTCATCTACACCGTCCGGAACTCTTGGATTCACGACCGCTACATCATCTGCCACTACCAAGCACATCCGTGCCTTCCGCCTATACGAAGTTGGCAGTGTAACGCAGGAAGTGAAGAACCAGGATTACACGGTACACGTAGACTGGAACAACACCAGAAATATTGGAGAGGTAGCAATCATCCTAGATGATGCCAAAGAGGAGATTGTAGCCGCCGGTACATCCAAGACATACGAACTTCGTGCCGATGTCAAGGGTACCTCCGCCGGAAGCAACAGCCTAAGCGTTCGCATCAGGCCTGAGGCCAACGAGCGCAAGGGTGTTGCCGACCTTGTATACAACAAGGATCCGGACGAGGTAGATGGTACAGCAGATGCGATGGTTGTAATGACAGCCACCGCCACAGGTATCACCACTCCTTACGCATTCCTCTGGTCTGACCACTCTGGAAGTCCGCACAGTGCAAACGACAACAACGCCACTGCGGCCCAAAGAGACTGGACCAACGACCGCTTCCTAAACATAACAGGAACCGGCTGGAACCGCTCCAAGAACTTCTAAACCATCTAACTATCCAAACATAACCACCTTGTGAGCCTCATCCCCTAAAAAGGAACGGCTGGTTAACAAAAAAGACCCCCACCCCGGGGGTCTTTTTTGTTCCCCCCCATCTCTACACAAGACTCCCTTTCGCGAAAGGGAGTCTTGTGTGCTACAATTCTGAAATGGATAGAGGTTTTAATTTTGAGGTAGATAACATTTACCACATCTATACGAGGGGCGTTGACCGACGTATTATCTATGGTGGTGATCCAGATTTTCTATTGTTTCAAAAATTGTTGTTCCTTTGCAATTCCACAATGCGCTTTGATGTGCGTGAGTTGCCGATTGGCATGTCCGTATACGATATAAAGAGAGAAGAGACTCTCGTATATATCGGTGCGTATGCGCAAATGCCAAATCACATACATTTGCTCTTGATGGAGAAAGTTCCGGGTGGCATAAGTAAATTTATGTCCAAGACACTTACGTCGTACGCTAAAGTGTTTAATGCAAAAATGGGTAGGACAGGCACTCTACTAGAAAGACCCTTCAAAGCGAAACATGTTGATAGTGATGGATATCTTGCCAATCTTTATGGTTATATTCCATTAAATCCAATCAAGCTTATTGATCCAGCGTGGAAAGAAAAGGGAATACAGGACAAAAGAAAAGCAAAGGAATTTCTTGATAACTACAGGTTTTCAAGCTACTTGGATTATATGGGAGTAGAGAGACCGGAGAACAAAATATTAAATAGAGATCCGTTTCCACCTGAATTTACAAAAAAGTCTTCCTTTGAGCACCTCATCTCCGAATTCTTCTCAAATCCCCAATAACTCACACCCCTCTTTTTTACAAAAGACTCCCTTTCGCGAAAGGGAGTCTTTTGTAAAAAAGATTGTGTAAAAAGAGGGGTGTGGATAACGAGGTGGATAAGGTGTGGGGATGGTGTGTATACTTTGGGGATAATGAAGAAGCTTTTGGTTTCTATGTTGCTGGTTGGGGCTATATTTAGCCCTGTTTTGGTTTTTGGGGCGGTTGGGCAGATATCTTTTACAAGCGAGGTACAGAGTGTGGATATAGGGATGGTGTCGGATCGGATGACTGTGCAGGCACAGGATTCTTCGGGGGTGTCTTTCAATATATCAGAAACGGGGGATCTATATCTCACATCAACTTCTGGAACCGGTGAGTTTTCTTCCAATAGTACAAACTGGACTGCGGTGGAGAAGTTGACGGTTAGCAAGGGAAGTGCAAACAGAAACTTTTACTACAAAGATAGTACCAAAGGCGTGCATACCATAACTGCACGCCTTGTTCTTCGTGAGGGCGGTGATGAGTGGAGCACGAGTCACAAAATCGCTGTCGGGACTTCTATGTCAGACAACAGTGAAACTAGCGATAGTACAAACGATAGTGCAACCGAAGATGAGGAATCAGATGATACTGATACCAGTGCTTCAGGCACAGAATCAACAACAACATCAGAAACAGATTCCACCCCTACACCCAAACAAAGTGGAATATCCGCTCACTCCAGCCCTGTCTATTTGTCCACACCAATAGCGGAGATGGAAGAGTTTAGTGTGTTCGCGGGACGCGATCGTTTGGCGGTGGAAGATGGGGAGATATTGTTTGAAGCGAAAGCGCGGATTGGTAAGAATGAATTGCGAGATATTGTATCGTATGAATGGTCTTTTGGTGATGGTAAAACAGCGATGGGCAAGATGGCACGACAGAATTATCGCCTCTCTGGCGCATATCCCGTGGTATTGAACGCGGAATATGGGGGACGAAAGGCGGCGTCTAGGCTCATGGTGGAAGTTGTTCCTGCCAGATTGCATCTTATCAATCAAAATGATGAGAAAAGTCCCATTATTGCGATTATTAAAAACGAAGGTAAGAAAGAGGTGAACATAGGAGGCTGGATAGTAAAAAACGGAGACGCGCTCCACGCCTTTCCAAAAGATACCATAATTTTGCCCGCAGGCAGAATCGGAGTTTTAGAAGAAGATGTGCTTCCAAAAGTCTCACGCGCTTTGGGTGATAACAACACGATCACACTAGAGCTTACTTCGCCACTTGGTAGGGTTGTGTCCACCCTACCTGTTTTGTCTATCGGAAGTGGAGATATTGCTAATCCGACAGACATAGATGATACCGATGCTCCCAAAAGGCAGGCTCTAGCAAAAGAAATAGAACATTTGCGTACATCCCTTGCGCAGTTGGTGGCTCATAATAGTGGTTTTTTTGCAGTCGCTGGTAAAGATAAAGAGACTGTAACGCAACCAGTGATAAAGACAGAACCTGTCGCGAATGCTCTACTTGGCTCTTCTGCAAGCGAGATATCAAATAAGGATATAACCGTCGTCTCAATACAAAACGCACTTGAACAAACGGCTAGCGTGCGGAGTGCAGTACCATTACTTGAAAATTCAGAAATAAATAGCAGTCAAAATATCAAGGAGAAAAGAGTGAATACGCAAGGTGAAGGTGCCTCGCAAGAAGTGGAAGAAAAACAGAAAGAAAATAGAAGTCCAAAACCGATCCCGATAGTAATTCCCAAGAACCAAGGTGGCGACTTCGGCATCTTCTCCACCATCATGAACTGGTTCCGCCGCTAACTCTACACAAGACTCCCTTTCGCGAAAGGGAGTCTTGTGTAGAGTAGGGGTGGGTGGGGATGTGGGGGGGTGGAACATAGGCGCGTGATGGGGTATACTTTATTTATATGCTTGAATTCTTGGCGGAAAGTCTGTATCTCTACCCTGATATCTACGGAGTAGTTGTTCTTGTTATAACTTTTGCTCTCGTCCTCGCTTTGTCATATCGCGCGGGGCGCGCGATGGTAAAAACTCTATCTGGAAGGGGACGCGCATTGGTGCTCACTGTTTCTCTTGCATGGTATTTCATACTGTTTGTCTTTTTCTCCATTTTCTTTATCGCCTTACCCGGTGTCATCATGCAATTGGGACAATTCTTCCCAACCCTCGGCTCTGTGGCACAACTCGTTGACCGTGCCACTTCCATAGCTGGCGAGCGCGTACTTGTCCCAATTTTTCTAGTTCTCTTGTTGATTGGTGTCATAAGGCTCTTTCTTCTGACAAAGAAAGAGACAACGCCAATTGTCTCAACCTCAAACACCACAAACTCACTCATCCGTTCTGTTTGGTTGGGAGCGCGAAGGCATCTTTTGATTGCTTTTCTGGTCTTTGTCGCGTTCGGGCTACTTCGGCTTCCAGTCCTTGACCAGCGAGACAAAACACCGGAACAAATAGAGAAGATACGAGAGACAAAACTGACGATGGATGACGTGTTGGGCACAAACCTACCCAAACACCCAAACACAATCTTGCGAGAAGACGGCAACACAAACCCAACCGAAGCAGACATCCGCGCCTACTACGACTCTACCATCGCAGGCAAAGACGAAAACGCAAACGGCATCCGAGACGACGTAGAACTCGCCATCTTTGAATCATACCCCGACTCCGCCAAAACCCGCGCCGCGTTGTTGCAGTACGCCCTCGCGCTCCAAATGGAGATGACCCAACCATTCGTGAACACGGAGGTTGTGATTGCGGTAGCGCAAGTGGGGGATAAAGCGCTAAACTGCATTTGGAGTATTGTATCAAGAGAAATTAGAGAAGTTTTCATCTCTCAAACAGAGGAGTACGAAGAATTTGTTAACTTGAATCAAATAAATACTGAAGCTCGTCAGAATGCGCAAACAAAGTTTTATAAAGGTAATTTGGAAAGCTACTCTTCTCCCAATGAATCTTGCGACCTCGACCTAAACGTCCTAACAAACTGAAGAATCTTCGCAGCCCCTCCCCTGGACAGGGGAGGGTAGGGTGGGGTGGACTTACACCATGAACATACCTAAACACAACACAAAAGAGATGCTCACATTCCGCAGACTTCTTCGAAACGAAAGTACTTCACAGGAGCGGATGCTCTGGGCGAGATTGCGGGACTCCTCACTCGGAGTAAAGTTTCGTCGTCAGCACTCGGTGGGTCGTTACGTGTTGGACTTTTATTGTCCAAAGCTAAAGCTTGCCGTAGAGCTTGATGGTTCTCAACACGCGGAACAAGAGCGTAAAGACGAGGAAAGAACAGCATATCTTTCCATAAACGGAATCAAGGTTTTGAGATTTTGGAACAACGAAGTCAATACGAACATTGAGGGGGTGATGGAGATGATTTATGAGAGAGTGCAGGATGCGTTGTCTGGCACTTCGTCACACTCACCCCACCCCAGCCCTCCCCTAGAAGGAGAGGGAGTCTTCACCCCACCCCAGCCCTCCCCTAAGATAGGGGAGGGGGAACGGACACCACATCAGCCATCCTCCGATGGGGGTAGGGGGAGACGCGACTGCGAGATGCTTGCCAAAGTCGCAGTCTTGGTTGTTTTCGTATCTACAATATTTGGAGGCGTAACCTTCGCTAATGCTCAAACCGAAAGCTTTTGTTCACCTGATGGGTACACTATTTTTACCTTGAACGGGGTGTTTACCGACGAGAAGGGAGCACGCGATAATATGAATAGATTAAAAAAAGAGTTTGACAGTAATTATAAAAATGAAGCATTGTTCTTTGACTACCTCCACAACCCCTCTCATCTCGGTGGGTTGGGGGATATATTGAAGTCGGTGGTGCAGAAGCTGAAGGACAATAGGGAGACGCGCGATTATGATCTCATAGAGATGATGGTTGCCGCAAGTCGGAAAGCAAGGACACAGAAGATACTACTTGTTGCCCACTCACAGGGCAATTTTTATGCCAACTCTTTCTACGACGTGGCGACCAATCCATACTTGACCGAAGACGGAGAAGAGAAGGTGTATCCCGCATCATCTCTCGGTGTCTACTCCGTCGCCAATCCGTCCGGCAGAGTGGCGGGTGGTGGAGAATGGCTTACGTCAGACACCGACAAAGTGATCGCGGGACTGGTAGGTTCTGTACCCGTGGGCTCTATCATGCCCCCGAATACAAGTATAGATCTCTCCAATGCCTCTGATTCTCTCGGACACAGTTTCTCGGACATATATCTAAGATATAGAGGTGTGGAGATTGTGAGGGGTATACAGAGGACGTTGGATGGATTGAGACCCCACCCCAACCCTCCCCTAAACCAGGGGAGGGAGTCTTCACCCCAATCCTCAACTTGTCTATACGCTCCGGACAGAAGTGGGACACACACCGCCAAAGGTGTCGGGTACGCCATTCTCGACCCCACCATGGATGTCGCAAAGTCCGCCACCGTAGGCACAGTCGTGCTCGCGCACAAGACAGGAGAGGTGGTGGGAGATGCCGCCATCGCAACCGCGGTTGGCACGGTAAAAGTCGCACACAAGACGGGCGTGATAGTAGGAGACGCGGGCTTGTACTTGGGCAAGCTTGCACTGAAGGGTACCAAGCTCGGTTTAACCACCTACGCCAAACTCAAAACGTCCGCATTTTCTCCGTTCCCTTTTGCTCCTTTTGTTTTTGCTCAACAATCATTCCCGACTCTCACAAGTAGTGTATTTACGGTTTTCTCTCGCGACAAGGAAAGCGGAACACTTTCCATTGTAGGAGAGACGGACGATCTGACTAAAGCACAAAAACTGGCGGACGAGACCCCACCCCAACCCTCCCCTAAATCAGGAGAGGGAGTCGTCACCCCACCCCAACCCTCCCCTAAGATAGGGGAGGGGGAACGGATTCCGTCTCAGCTATCCCCTCAACCCACAGAGGAGAGGGAGACCGTTATTGTAAAGACTGCAGACGCGGATATTGAAAGTAGAATACAGATGGCGGAGATACTCATGAGAGCATCAGAGACCGCGGAAGGATTGGGGAGAGTATTGGAGAGGATGAAAGAAAGAGATGAAGATGAGAGAAAAGGCGAAAGTGGAGACGAGGTGAAAGTAGACAATGATGAAAGTGTGAGTGGGAGCGGGGGAGCGGTGGTTATAGATCTGGAGGATGAGACGACACGAAAGGCGGTATTGTACACTCAGTCATTCGGTGGAGGAGGCGCGGGAGGTGGAAGTACTACACCACCACCTGTTGTGGATGAGGAGCCCGAACCTGAAGCGGAGAACGAAGATGAGACCCCACCCCAACCCTCCCCTAACGAAGGGGAGGGAGACGAGGAAGAACCCGAACCCGAGGAGGAACCTGAAGCAGAACCCGAACCCGACCCCGACCCCCTCACTACCCCAACACTCTCAATCTCAAACTGCGAGCAGTCACTAGACACAGATGCGAGCCAGTGTTTCCTCTTCGCCACGGACACTCTCACACTTTCTCTATCGTGGGACGACGCGGGTGAAGGAAGCACATATCATATATATGATGGAGAGAACGAACTCGCAAGCACCGAAACGGACGCTCTCACCTACCAACACACACTTCCCGAGGGCGATTACTCTCTCACACTAACCGCCCGCAGAGGAGAAGAAAGCGCCACATCATCTCCCATCACCATCACCATCACAAACTCCCCACCGGTTGTCATCAACGAGGTGGCTTGGATGGGAATGTTTGGCAAAGACGAAGATGGAAACGAGTGGCAAGACGAAGACGGCAACATTATTCCATCTCCGAATCTAATCACACACGAATGGATAGAGCTTTACAACACAACAGCTCGCACAATCTCGCTTTCTTCCATCACTCTCTCATCTTCTGTGAATTCATTTTCCGTCGCAATATCCGGCAACATCCCACCAGACTCCTACTTCCTGATAGAGAGAGGTACAGACCAAGTCGTGTCCGACATCCCCGCAGACCAGATATACGGAGATGATACTTCAGCCTTTAACTTAGATGACAATGGTGACACCCTCTATCTTAAAATCGGCAGCCAAATCATGGATCAAACACCACAGAGAGGAGTACCCGAGTGTGATGGTTGGTGCGGTGGAACCGTACAGGATTCGGAATCAATGGAGAGAATAGACCCGCATACGACAGGCACCGAACCAACAAACTGGAACTCCAACAACTTCGGCACAACAAACGGAATAGACGCAGAAGGTGAGGAAATCTTCGGCACTCCTCGCGCCACAAACTCCATAAAGCTCCCCTCGCCCGGCGGGTGTATAGGAGCATGTACAGACTAACACCCACTATCCGTACAAAGAACTGCTTTTTGTCAAAAAGCGGTTTTTTGTACGGGGGGGCAAGGTGCGTCTGTTGACTTTGAGGGGTGGGGTGTGATATATTGTGGGCACGCCGAAGAAAGCAGGTGTGAGACGGGGGAATGGCATATAATCCTCCGGTTTCGCTTAAATCCTGCCGAGGGTCGAACCGTTTTTATGCACGCGATATACATATAATATGTATATCAAAGATTTGTAGCGTAAAAATGAGGCGCGTAAAAACGCGCAGGTGATTAACGGCGAAAGCTGTTTTTTTATTTGCGTTAGGACTGAATAACTTTGGATTGCGAAACCTACCCCACCCCAACCCTCCCCTAACGAAGGGGAGGGAGAACGGACTCCATCCCAATTCCAAAAGGAGGGGACGGGAAGTGTGAGTTTCGTAGTTCATAGGAAATAATTAAAGCAAAAACGTGGCATTAACAAAACAAAAGAAACAGGAGATAACTTCAAAGGTGGATAAATTGCTGTCGGAATCCGCGGGCGTTGTGTTCGTAAACTTCCACGGACTTTCAGTCTCTGAAGCCGACAAACTTCGCAAAGAAATGCGCGAACTTGGTATCGGTTATACAGTAGTCAAGAAGTCTCTACTAAAAAGAGCTCTGTCCGAGCGTGGATACAAGGGCGAGATGCCAGCTTTGGGTGGAGAAGTGGCGGTGGCGTATGGACTAGATCAGGTGGCACCCGCGAAGAGCGCGTATGAGTTTGGTAAGAAGAACAAAGAAAAGTTCGCGCTTTTGGGGGGGCTTCTGGGCGACAGATTTCTGTCTGCGCAGGAAGTGAACGCGCTTGCACTCATCCCCGATCGTACTACTCTTTACGCACAGCTTGTGACCGTATTTTCCGGTCCGATGCGAAGCATGGTAACGGTAATGTCTGGAGTACAGAGAGGATTTGTTGTCGCATTAAACGAGATAGCGAGCAAGAAAGCTTAGTAGAAATTAAAAAATAATTAAGAATCACTTAAGAATTATGGAAGAAAATAAAACAGTGGTACCGGAGAAATTTGAGAAGATCATAAAGGAGATTGAGACAATGAGCGTGCTTGATCTTTCCGAGCTCGTCAAAATATTGGAGGAGAAGTTCGGTGTGTCGGCGCAAGCGGCGGTAGCCGTGGCGGCAGCGCCAGCTGGTGGTGCAGGTGATGGAGCCGGAGCTGCAGAAGAGAAGAGCGTTTTCAATGTAGAACTCACCGAGTGTGGCGCGCAGAAGATCGCGGTTATCAAGGTGGTAAAGGAAGCCCTCGCGCTTGGTCTCAAGGAAGCCAAAGATCTAGTGGATGGCGCTCCAGCCATGCTAAAAGAGGGGATGAAGAAAGAGGAAGCCGAAGCTCTCAAGAAGTCCATAGAGGAAGCCGGAGGCAAGGTAACTTTGAAGTAAGAAACCTTTGCGCATAGCAAAAAAACATAAGAGCTTTCGGGCTCTTATGTTTTTTTGTGTGAGTCTTGCTGAAATTGACAGAGCTGCGCGCTTGGTTGCGGATGCGTGGTTTTGTGTTATTATGTAGGGCATGTTGGCATCTGACCCATTGGTAAAGCTTTTCGGAGGACCTGCGCGAGTGAAGCTTTTGCGCCTTTTTTTGCTTAATCCTGAACTTGTACAGGATAGACCTGAACTTGCAAAGAGGACTAAGATACCGGGGAAAATACTCTCCAAGGAGATAAGCATGCTCGCGAGCATTGGCTTCCTGAAACAGGCCACAATTTCAATAGAAGGGGAAAAATCTAAAAGTACGAAGGTAAGAGGTTGGAAGCTAAATTCCGCATGGAAGCTAAATTCCGCTTTGTCCGAACTCTTGTTTGAAACTGATCTTTTCTCAGGAGATGAACTTATAAAAAGATTTCAGGGGATCGGGCGAGTGAAGCTAATAATTACGGCTGGAATATTCCTCAGAGAAACAGACAGTCGCGTGGATATTTTGATAGTGGTAGACAATCTCAAAAAGAACGCGCTTGACCGAGCACTTAAACAATTGGAATCTGAGATTGGGCGTGAGCTCAATTACAGCGTATTTTCAAGCGCGGATTTTCAGTACAGAGTTTCAATGTACGATAAGTTTGTGCGAGACATTCTTGATTATCCTCATGTTACGGTGATAGATAAGATAGGTCTTGAACCAAGTCCGTACACAACGTAGAAGAAAATACATCTCAATAGATAATATCGGAAACACGATATCCACACATAGACAACCGAAACTTGCATTCGGTTGTTATAATATTTTCATGCATACGCGCGCGGTGCATGCGAATATGGTCGAAATTATATTTTCTTACATTGCGCAATTTAAAAGTTTATAGTTAAAAAATTAACAAGATTAAATTTATTTATGATATTTCAACAATTAAGCGAGGTACTTGCCGTTACGTTTCAAGACATTGGCGTGCAAGTGCTAACGTTTCTTCCCAGACTCTTCTTTGCAATTGTTATTTTCATCGTCGGCTGGATAATCGGATCTGTCGTCGGTGGAGTGGTTGCTCAGATATTTCGCGCACTCAAGATTGATCGCGCCCTAGAAGCCATTGGTACAGATGAACTTTTGGCGAGAGCAGGGTTTCGTCTTGATGTCGGCGCATTTTTAGGCGCGCTTGTAAAATGGTTCTTGATAATCGTTTTCCTTGTCGCTACCGTGGATATCTTGGGACTAAACACGGTAAACGCATTTCTCTCTAGCGTGGTGCTTGCATACTTGCCACGCGTTATCGCGGCGGTGCTTGTGCTCATACTCGCAGCTGTGATCGCGGACTTGGTACATCGATTGGTGGCCGGAGCGGTGAAGGCTGCACATATGCCGTCGGCTCATTTCGCTGCAGGAGTGTCTAGGTGGGCTATTTGGATCTTTGGTATCTTGATTGCTCTTGATCAGCTAGGTATCGCACAGAATTATTTCCAGACTCTCTTTGTCGGCTTGGTAAGCGCGCTCGCTCTTGCACTGGGACTTTCGTTTGGACTTGGAGGGAAGGAGGTGGCGGCTAAGTATCTGGAACGCCTACGCAAAGACATCAGCGAAAAATAGATAGGACATACGAAAATGGCGCATTTCTTTGTCGCTTCGGCAAAAGCCTCGCTCACTGTAGATCTAGCTACAGCTCGGTCGTCTTTTGCCTCGCTTCGCGAACTGCATCCATTTTCGTAAGTCCTATGCTTCTTCCAAAAGTGGCGCATTTGCGCAGGTTTCAGAATTTTGAGGGATAAAAAGGGTCAGACCCTCTAGACTTAAAGGGTCAGACCCCATTTATCCCTCAAAATTCCTCCAACCTGCGCATCTGCATCTACTTTTGGTGAAAATACAGGCAAATAAAGGGCTTCCCGTGAGGAATGGGAGGCTTTTTGTTTGATTCACAAATTGCGCTTGACCTATGGGTAGGTATTCGTGTATACTATTTAGCACTCATTATGATAGCTAACCTAACTTCTACGGAACGTTGATTCGGCCCATTATTTTGGAGTCAATGAACGGTCCGCGAAAGCGGATTTTTTAGTAGAAGGGAGACAATATGGTTGGACGACTGATACTTTGACAACTGAATAACATAGGACCTACGAAAATGGCGCATTTCTTTGTCGCCCGCCCAGATGAACATCCGTTCGGACGGGCTTCGCCAAAAGCCTCGCTCACTGTAGATCTAGCTACAGCTCGGTCGTCTTTTGCCTCGCTTCGCGAACTGCATCCATTTTCGTAAGTCCTAGAATAGCATAGAAAAGAAGAAGTTGAAGGTATATTGGTGCTTGTTGTGAACATACATATTATATGTAATATTCAAGTACCGATATCACATGTATAATTTTCACGGTTCCTCTGCCCTGTAGTGTTTCGCTTCGCGGAATACTACAGGGTTAAATGGAATCAATTAAGAGCGTATGGTGGATGCCTTGGCTTCGCATGGCGATGAAGGACGTAGCGTGGCTGCGATAAGCTTCGGGGAGGTGCCTAGCAACCTTTGATCCGGAGATTTCCGAATGGGGAAACCCATCGTGCTTGCACGATACTTTGATCTTGTATCAGAGAGCATACCCGGGGAAGTGAAACATCTCAGTACCCGGAGGAAAATAGACTAATAAGTATTTCCCAAGTAGCGGCGAGCGAAAAGGAAAGAGCCCAAACCCGGCCACATCACACGGAGTGTGATGTGGAAATCCTAAATACTAAACCATAAATCCTAAAAAATATCCAAATACGAAATACAAAATCCCAAACACGACGTTTGGAATTTGAAGTTTTGAGTTTAGAGTTTCTTTAGAGTTTAGAATTTAGAAATTAGTTTTTCCACATCGCGCATCGCGCGATGTGGCTGGGGGTTGTAAGGTGGGAACGGAGATTTCTCGGAAAGTTACAAAATATGGTGTTAGCTGAAACTGCTGGGAAGCAGTGCCAAAGGAGGTAACAGCCCTGTAAGCGAAAACACTCATATCTTTCTTGTTCCCATTCTTGAGTACCCCAGGACATGACTAGCTTGGGGGAATCTGCCGGCACTAACCGGTAAGGCTAAATACATGCGAAGACCGATAGTGAACTAGTACCGTGAGGGAAAGGTGAAAAGCAGTCCGGTGAGGACAGTGAAATAGACCTGAAACCATACGTTTACAAGGAGTGGAAGTCCGTAAGGACGACCGCGTGCCTATTGAAGAATGAGCCAACGAGTTTTCGCACACGCCTCGTCTAAGGAGTAGACCTCCGGAGGCATAGGGAAACCGAGTGTGAATAGCGCGCCAATGGGCGTATGCGAAAGACCCGAAGCCAGGTGAGCTACCCATGAGCAGGGTGAACCTCGTCGAAAGACGAGGGGAGGCCCGAACCGGTACGTCGTACAACGCGTTCGGATGACTTGTGGGTTGGAGTGAAAAGCTAATCGAACCTGGTAATAGCTGGTTCTCTCCGAAACAGCTTTTGGGCTGGCGTCTCGTGTTCCCGGGAGGGGTAGAGCACTGGAAGGTCTTGACAGGGCGAAAGCTCGCAAGACCTATCAAACTCCGAATACTCCCGGTCAAAAATGAGGCAGTTAGACTCTGGGGGCTAAGCTCCAGCGGTCGAAAGGGAAACAGCCCTGATCCCAATTTAAGGTCCCTAAGTTGACGCTAAGTGCAAGTAAGGCGGTGAGGATTCCCTGACAATGAGGAGGTTGGCTTAGAAGCAGCCATCCTTTAAAGAAAGCGTAACAGCTCACTCATCCAGAGACCTTGCGCCGTAGATAATCGGGGCTAAGCGTCGCACCGAAGGTGGGAATGCTTCGTCAGAGACTTTGAGTGGTAAGAAAGTCCCACGTCGCTCATCATAGATGAGCTATGCGGGACACACTTCGCCTTGTTGCGGAGTGGCTTGCCACGCGAAGCCTCTGGCGAAGTGTGGTAGGAGAGCATTTCTATCCGCGATGAAGCGAGACCCGAGAGGGCTCGTGGAGCGATAGGAAGAGAGAATGTTGGCACAAGTAACCGCAAGAGAGGTGAGAGCCCTCTCCGCCGAAAGACTAAGGGTTCCTTCGCGATGATGATCAGCGAAGGGTTAGTCGGGCCTAAGGCGATGGCGAAAGCCGCAGCTGATGGACACACGGTTAATATTCCGTGACTTTTTTATGTTGCGATGGGATGACGGAGGGTTGTACACTTGGCAGATTATGGATTTCTGTCGGGATCGTGAGGAAAGCGCTTAGGCAAATCCGGGCGCGACCACTTTGGTGTGGACTTTCCGAGTGATTTCGCGAGGGAGGGCTACGGCTCTTTCAAGTGAGTGGAGCACGCTTCCAAGAAAAGTCTCTAAGCATAAACATAAGAAAACCGTACCGTAAACCGACACAGGTAGTCAGGTCGAGAAGACCAAGGCGAACGGGTGAGCGATCCCCAAGGAACTCGGCAAAAAAGCGGCCGTAACTTCGGGATAAGGCCTGCCCCGCGCAAGCGGGGCCGCAGCGAAAGTATCTCTGGCGACTGTTTACCAAAAACACAGCTCCCTGCGAACTCGTAAGAGGATGTATAGGGGGTGACGCCTGACCAATGCCAGAAGGTCAACCATTGGTGGTGCGTAGCACCGAAACCCTAAATACTAAACACTAAATCCTAAATAATTCCTAAATACGAAATCAAAAATCCCAAACACAACGTTTGGAATTTGAAATTTTGAATTTAGAATTTCTTTAGGATTTAGAAATTAGGATTTAGAATTTCCGTGCTGCGTGCTGTCCGATGTAAGCCCTGGTGAATGTCGGCGATAACTATAATCGTCCTAAGGTTTTGCGACTCCTAATGGGGTTGCAAAACGATTGGGACGATTATGGCTGGTAAACAAACAAAACGACAATCGTGCATGTCAAGAAAGAGCTCTTGCAGAATTGGATGCAGTTGTGCTGGTTGGAAGAATTTTGGCGACCAAGCTGTAGATAGACCTACAGCGCGGGAGACGAAATTCTGAAACCAGTGCAAATGCGCCAATTCTGCAAGAGCTCGAATGAAGCGCTGCCTTATTGAGCTATATGCTGAAAACTCTCGCAAGAGACAATCAGCAGGGAAGTCTTAGTGACCCCTCAGAGACTAAAACGCTCAACATTGTCACTTAATCCGAAAATGGTGACTTTGAAGATAAAGTCCGTGCTTGTCGGTGACGACAAGAGTGGTGAGATGACAATCATCACCTTTGAAGAAATTCAAAGTAACAATACAGAGCGCAATTCCTTGAAAACAGGGAATGTAAAACTTTGCTATATGCGGGAAACCCCGGTTGTATTTGGAGCTACTTGTACACATTTTCAGATAAAGTCTACTAGCTTTGTCTGGTAAAATAATCGTATGAGTAAAAATGCTTCCAATGATTCTGTAAATATTCAGAAGCCGGACAATCCGCAGGAAACGTTCAATGTTAAGAACTTCTACTATACTGGATTATTTGCTGCCGAGATGTCCTGTTCGGTCATTAAAGCCACTAACAATAATCCAAAAGGTAGTCATTATTATGCTGTTGACTTCACAGTGTCCAATGCAGACGTTGGTCTGCTGAAGCAAGTCAACAGGGTTGTGATGCGTAATGAGGGTATAATAAGTCCAATCAAGGGTGCGTATAACTTAAGCGCACGTGGTAAAAGGAAAGTGGGGAGTGTCCTTGCTTTTATGGATTTGTACCCCTTCATTATCGGAGATCTCGCTATCGGTCGTGTTGCTCTACTCAAAGAAGCGTATGAGTATCTAGGAGTATACACAGGACATAGTGTGCATGAGGAAAAAACACGAGTAATGAGCAAAATTAGAAATCAACTAAAATTGCTAAAGACGACTGGACTGGCTTCCAAAACATATAGACAGAAACGTATTAGCAATGATGCGACTGGCTATTTTTTAGCGGGAGTACTAGACGGTGACGGCTCTTTTGGATTTAAAAAGAGCGGTAATCGTAAACAGCCATTTCTTCTTGTGGCAATGAAAGATCGAAAGATTCCCTATCTCTTTAAGGATTTTCTTAAAGAGGGGAATGTTAGATATAGAGTTGATGGGGTCTATCATTATGAGTGTAATAAAACTCAGGCACTGCGTCTAATCTGCTCCATTTTTTTGGAAAAATATCCTTTGCGACATAGGGTACAACGAAATAGATTGCAGAAACTACAACGGATCCTCAACGACTACACGCAAAGCCCTAGCAACAGCTAGGGATGATATAGTCTGAACTGCATGGCGACATGCAGAGTTTGACTCGCGTCAAACCGCCCCTATTGTTTAGGGGTCAATTACCACATTGTCGTATGACGATGATGTCGGAGAAAGTAACAGAATTGTGTCGGGTAAGTTCCGACGTGCACGAATGGCGTAACGACTGGAGAACTGTCTCGGGGATTCGCCCGGTGAAAATACACTTCCGGTGAAGATGCCGGATACCTGCAGATAGACGAAAAGACCCTAGAAGCTTTACTACAGCTTGATATTGTCTCTATGTGTTCTATGCGTAGCATAGGTGGGAGGATTTGAGGGCGCGCTCTCGGGCGTGTCTGATCCGTCAGTGAAATACCACTCTTAGAATGTGTAGAGACTAACCTAGCCGGCAAAAACGGCAGGAGACAGTATCTGGTGGGTAGTTTTGGTGGGGCGCTATCCTCCTAAAAAGTAACGGAGGAGTTTATTAAGGTTCCCTAAGCGCGAATGGAAACCGTGCTGATAGTGCAATGGCATAAGGGAGCTTCACTGTGAGACGTACATGTCGAACAGATGCGAAAGCAGAACATAGTGAACCTAAGATTCGCGTTAGATGCGATCTGAGATCAACGGATAAAAGCTACTCTAGGGATAACAGGCTAGTTCCGCCCAAGCGTCCATAGCGACGGCGGAGTTCGGCACCTCGATGTCGGCTCACCTTAGCGCGGGGGTGGAGAAGCTCCCAAGCGTTTGGCTGTTCGCCAATTAAAAAGGTACGCGAGCTGGGTTCAGACCGTTCAGTGTCTCATTCAAGATGTCATCTTGAAATGGGGAATTGAGCGGTCTGAATCCACGAGGTTAGTAAGACAAAAATCACGGCGGTTGCGCGTAGGAATACGCGCGAAGAAATCAACTGATATCGATGAAATCCGATCGCGTTGTGTACGCGAGGACAACACCGAGGGAATGGTTCGACTCCGCTCACCATGAGCGATAAGAATTGACCCGTAGAGACTGAATGTTGATCGTCGAGAACCGACGAAGTTACAGTCCGATCCTCCGAGTAATCGGAGTAAACGTAGATGCGTGAGACAGGTTGGTCTCCTATCTACTACAGGCGTTGATTCTTGAGGAGGGTCGTCCCTAGTAAAGAATTGCTACTTCAGAGAGAGATCTCTGATGATAATGTGGCTTATAACGGTGAAGTCTACGGTGCTTCTGGTTTTAGAGTTTGATATCTCGCGGTCCTGTTGATATCAAACTCGCTTGAGGACCAGAATAGCACTATGATAATACCGTGGGAAGTCGATCAAAAATAAATCTAGCGTATGTCGCAGATTTTCTTGATGGCGATGGCAGTCTTATGTTTCAGATAAAGAAGCGTAAAGACGGAGCGTTGAAAAAACGCCTTATGGCTACCATATGCTTTTATCAAGATACGCGGCATGAAAGAGAATTGTATTGGATTCAGCAGAGGTTCGGTATCGGCTACATTTCAAGAAGAAATGACGGCATGACTGAATTGCGAATCAATGGGTATGCGCAAGTGCGCGATATTCTAAAGAAGTTAATTCCGTACAAAAGTTATTCACCATTTTTGGTTTGACCCCGTAACGACTCGCGCTGAAAGACGCGCGGACTCATGTGTTGAGGAATCGTTCCACATAGAACGA
>Ga0210057_1000883_pt1 | contig 47955 bp, 51 predicted proteins | sample CryGeyCG2114_010_2_FD_183968 | JGI IMG/M metagenome (GOLD analysis project Ga0210057, IMG submission 183968) | Groundwater microbial communities from aquifer - Crystal Geyser CG10_big_fil_rev_8/21/14_0.10 (SPAdes) (version 2) | ecosystem: Environmental > Aquatic > Deep subsurface > Groundwater ...
GGTCGATTTTGAAGGGCAGAGTCTGTACTATAAACCCGTGGGAGCTGTTTAACATTATTAAGTAAAAAACCCAAAAGGGGACATTTCTACTTAATTTAAAAGGGGACGTTTCTACTTAACGCTAACATCTATGCGTGATTTGTTTCTGCTGCCAGAGCTTCTGCTTTGGTGGCAAAAATTACCCCATCCGGATGTTCGGCTGGTGAATAAATAGTGTAGAGTCGAAGAGGTTCTGTGGTGGAAGTATTAATCACATTGTGTTGTGATCCGGCTGGCACAATGACCGCATCTCCGTCTTTAACTTCATAGGTAGTGCCATCAATAATGACTTGTCCGGCACCTGACTCGAATCTAAAAAACTGGTCATGATCTTCATGGACTTCCATGCCAATATCATCGTTAATTGCAATAGCCATCAAAACCAACTGGCTAAATTTCCCGGTGTATAACACCTGACGGAAATTGTTATTATTTAGGGTTAAGTTTTCAATTGGACCGTGGTATCCTGGCATAATTTCCTCCAATGTATTTGAATTACTTAAGTATAAACTACCCCTTTTTATCTGGTAAATCAAGGGTAAATGGCAAGTGGATTTACGTTTGTATGTCAACTTCTTCAAGGGCCACTGGCAATTCCCTGAATTTTCCAAACGCCACTTTCTAAGGTTAAATTAATAAACTTGGTGTTTGTGCCATCAATGTAGCCCAAATATGGAATTGGTTCTTTGGCTGTCTCTGGGTTCATGGTGACATCTAAGTCGACTTGCCAACTGCCTAGTTCGGTTTTATGTACATCAACAACAGAAACTGATGCAAAACCTTCAAAATATGCGCGCCAATTTTCTCCTTCGCCGGTTGTCATCATGGCAAGTGCTTGATCAATTTGCTGGTCATTCACCAGACGAAAAAACTGTCTGATGGTGGCTTCCTCAGACAGATCGGCCGTCACTGTGGGAGAAAGCACCGGGGCAATTTTCTGATCCAATTGGGGATTTTCCTCACCAGGTGTCTGAGAGGCATCTTCCAGGGAAGATGTTTGAGAAGATTCGGAGTTTTGGTTTGGCAAGAGGTGGAAAAATAAGTATCCACCAAACGCCAGCATCACCAGCAGAGCAATAAGTTTAATTTTCATAGATAAACTAACCTCCCCTCAATTTTCTTTGATATATTCTGGTTGTTTTTTAAGTACTCTTCCAAAACCTGTTGGGCTGAAGTGGTAACAACCTTCTGGTGGTCTGAGGCCAAAAGATCTTCATGAGTAATATTTAGATAGGCTGGAGCGTTTTTGAAGTGATAACCTTGGAGACAGAGAGAGTAATCTTTTTTATCTGCCACTGGTTTGCCGTTAATTTTCAGTGAAGCCAGACGACCTTTTTTGTCATCATAAACAGCTTCAACTCCCTGATTAACTTGATAGCACTCACCTTCACCATCCCGATTTTCTATTCTCATAATGTGAGAAAAAGCTTGTTTTAAGTGTTTGCCTTTGATTTGATAACAACTCAATGAGTCATCATAAGGAAAACAAGTCATTAAATCTTTGAGGGTGACTAATGGACCCATTTTTTTAATTCTGATGGAACCGCTGCCCACCAGCATCACGTCACAGCGAGCTGTTTGGGCAAAGGCATCTGCTACCAGATCGCCCAAAGTTGTCTCGATTTCTCTCTGGGGATGAGTCAAGGTTTGAGCCAGTTTGCAAACCAATATTTGATATTTGCGGTCCACTTCTCCTTTGAATGAATCAATAAATTTTTGAATATTTTTATCAGGTTTGGCCAGTTGATCATTAATAGGAATCAGTTGCCATTGATAGTCAACAATACTATTGGTATCGTCGTCGACAGTAATATCAAACCGACCAACTTGATCGGTGCCAACCCCAGCTTGAGCTATCAATACGCTATTCACCATTTTTGGTTTTTTTAAGACGGTATGAGAGTGGCCACCTAAAATTAAGTCCACACCCCATTCTGGTCTGAGCATTTCGGCTAATTTAATATCAGACTCAAAACCAATATGGGTTAGGAGAATGGTTAGGTCAATGTCATTGGTCTTATAGGCGTTGCAAATTTTACCCACTTCGGCACTGGCCTCTTCCAGACCGATAAAACTACCTATGAGTTTATCCAGCTTGATTGAGTCCATCACCTTTTCGGTGATAATTCCGGTTAAAAGAATATCAAAGCCCGCTTTTTGTAATATCACGTAGGGGCTCATCAAGCGCTTGCGATATTTTTTAATGTACAAGTTGGCGTTAACAATGGGGAAGTTGGCGATTTTTTCCAGGAAAAGTAGATGTGGCAGGCCGTAGTCGAATTCATGATTGCCTAAAGCCACAACGTCGGGTGCTAAGTAGTTGGATATTTCTATGGTCGAAATACCCTTATACTCTGTATCAATTAAAGAACCTTGAACCATGTCGCCGGAAATCAGGTAGAGAACATTTTCTTCCTGACTGCGAACTTGATTAATGTATCCGGATAGGAGGGCAAGACCACCAATCAATTTACCCTCACCTTTTTTGACTTCTGCCAAGAAATCACCATGCATATCATTTGAGTGAAGAATGGTCAATTTTTTAGTTTTCATTACTTGGTGCTAAGTTAGCTCTTTCCCTTTTTAGTTAATTAAGGGTAACTGCAGTTTAGGTTAGTTTCAGATCATGTTTTTCTTAAAATTTTTAAAGTTATTTTTGACCTAATCCAAGTCTACCGAAGAATCGTGTTCAACCCTGGAGTTCATACCACCAATGACGGCTTTTTCTGTTAATTGAAAAAGCTTGGTATCCCTCTCAAACAACTTGAGGGCTTCGCTCACTTCTCTTTGCATCTTTGAGACTTCTTCTAATTTTGCTTGGTCAAATATGTAGGTTTGAGCGGAAAAGATTTTTTTCTCGCCCGCAATTAAATATTTTTGATCAAGTAATGATTTTTTGCAGATATTGATAATTTGCCCCCAAGGGGAAGAATCGTCTTCACTCAATAGGTTATAAACGGTGTGATTCACACATGTTTCGACATTAATGTTGTTGAAGATGCGGCGTTCGATTCCGGTGACGTTGGCAGAAAGCTTTTGATTCTGAGTCATAAAAACATCTTGACCGGGAAAAATAAACAACTTTTTGACATCCTTAATCACAAGATTGACATATTTGTTTTTAACCAAATAAACTAAAGCTCCAAGTATCATCTGTATTGCTAGTGGTTTTGAAGTGATTTTTTCACCGCTGGGATGGAGGTCATAGCTTATAAACTTTGATCTTTGTGAGCAGAATTTGTCTGCCAGCAGATAAATGATTTCCGAGTAGGTGGGATGGGTGTTCATATAAGCTAATTATAGCAAAATGAGCTTGGAAAATTTATTTTTAAGAAAAGACTTTCTATTCGGACAGCACATAGATTTGTGCCAGAACCCATTCAATCTGTGTAATTTGACAGGCTCTGACAAAATGATTACCATCGTTCACTCGCAATTTGCCATCACTGCCTTCATTAACCAAAACAGCTCCCATAAAATGATCTCTTATTGTTCCTTGCCTTAATTTTATAACTAATGATTGCACGTAAGCTTCATCGAGTGTTTCATTCGTAATTATTAATTCAGATGATCTACACCTCCTGATATTTTCGGTCATGAAACAGAGATTATATCATCGAGGTAAGTTTGGGGACCGGAAGCCTTGTTTTTGACTTTCGGTGATTAAAAAGTCGCTTAGAATTCGTGACATTTCATTAAAATGGTCCACCTCACTGAAACAAACTTCAATCCAGTAGCAAACTGTTGTCACAAAGTATGTAATTTTAATAAATCACTCTTTAAGATTAATTGGATCAGCGCATTGCTGTAAACAGTTATCTGTATCACCAGGTTGCAGTCTTTCTGTGCACGCATTAACGCAATTTGCTTTCTCTATTTGAGCTTGTGGATTGAGGGCGCTTATAAGACCAACATAGAACACGATTGACATTAGAGTTAGTGGAATTCCTAGAATTGATACAATAATTTTCAACCAGACTGGCCACTTTGTACCAAAAATCATCAAGAACCATCCGATTGGAAAGGCAATGAGTAGTAAGATTGCGGTGACAATATTTTTTGTTGTTGAGGTTTTGTTATTTTCTTTTTTCATATAATGTTAAGTATTTATCATTTATTTTGATTTTGCAAGACTCATTCAAATTATTTCTGTGTTATTTGATGGCGCAAGTGGATCACCGGCAGATTGTATTTATAAACTTAAAATTTTCAAATTCCAATCGTATTAAATATTTTTTTGATTAGAGCCATAATTTGTTCTTTTAGTGTTAATTTTGGTGTAAGTAATTCAAATAAAAGCATGGTGTAGGTTACTGACAAAATAGTGACTAGCCACCAGAAACCTCCGACAAATCCAGCCACAACATCAGAAAAATAATGTATCTCTAGATAGATACGACAAAAGCCAGTCATAAGGATAATTAGCATCGCGAAAAAACCAGCAATTGTAGTTAGTTTTTTTAGTAAAAATAAAGAAATGCTGAGAGTTGCAAGTATTAGAAAAAGTGGTCCTCCCAAATTGGTAAAAAACAACATAATTTCAGTCAAAAAAAGAGTTCTAATGCTAAGTGTAAATGCAGCAAAAAAAGTATCTAGGTATGAGATATTTTTACTTGTTGCATATTCGGAAATTTCATTAAAAGTAAAATGCTGCAATCGCTGTTACCAAAACAGCGCCTGCTGCCAAATATTTTGGCAAGCCCATTTTATCGTATCTTTCTGGGTATGATATTTTTTTTGTGTGATGTATAAGTGGACTATGTCAAAACTTTTTTTATCCATTCCACAAATATATCTTTTACTTCATCTAAGTGTTCTTTTGCCATGTAAGTGTGCTCGGAACCTTTAATAACATGTAATTCTTTTTTAGTTGAAGATACTTTTTCGTATAGATCCCTCTGAGATGAAGACGGAGTCAAGATATCCTTCTCTCCAACGATTAATAAAATCGGAGCTTCAATTAAATGAGCTTTTGTTAATAAGTTATACTTTTTCCAATCCTCAGCTAAAGTCCAACTAAGTTTTTTAATCATTCCTGGTCTAGATTTACTTTCTTCCAATCTATAACCATCTTTTTCCCATTTTTCCAGTGACTCTTTGCCATATGTACTTAGGGTCATTTCGCCAACTAAAAATGTTGATGTTGGAGCGAGAGCCTTAATTTTTTCTGGATATTTATATGTGAACATGAGATTGCAGGCTCCACCCAAGCTATGTCCTACAACAACAAATGGTTCTCTATACCACGGTTGAGAGTTCGCCCAAGCAATCATGTCTTCAAAATCTTCGTAATAGCTAGTTAGTGTGGCATCTTCTAATTTTCCGTCACTTTGTCCAAGTGAGTTAGTTGCATCGTGGCGAACTACAATGTAGTCATTTTCTAAAAATGCTTCAGCGTACTTCTGAAGATGGGCCTGATCATGAGTGCTACTTAATCCGTGAGCAATAAAAACAAGTCCATTTTTGCCTTGCTCGTTCTCTATCCAGATTGCGAGGTTATTATTCTTTCTATTTTTTATTTTTATCATTATTTTGAATTATATCAGTCCAAATCCAAACAAGCTTAACGCCGTTATAGTGATGTTGTCTTGAAGGGAAAAATGAATGATACAAGTGGATTAGGTGGGAACTAATCACTTTAAACTAAATGTAAAGAATAATTTTGGAGTAAGACGCTATACATGAGTAATTTCTCTGCCTTTCTTTTAGAAATAAACATTGCTTTATCAGATTTTAAATCATGAATTATATCATTAATATAGTTATCCAATTCATAATGAGATAATTCCGCAACCCATCTTTTGGATTCTTTCCAAAATCTATCTGTTGCTTTTTTTGATCCTCTATGAGCCAAACATGCAACTCTGCACAGATCATTAGATAGAGAACCAATTAGCATTTTTTTGTTTGTCATAGAATTTCTATAAAGAAATATCTTGTTAATTCTTTGTAAGTTTTTTTTATGCCTTCATCCTGAATTTCATTTTTGGTGTTATTATCACGAGGTCGAATATTAATAAAAGAATTATAATCAATTTCCATCGTCTCTAAATCAATTCCACCACCCCATAAGTCTTCTTGCTCTGAGCCTTCTTTCAATAAAATTTGCTCCCCCTCAAAATGTCGATTCATCCCAGCGGAACAAATTTTCTTTTTGATATCTAAAACAATTTTAATATATACCTCAAACTCCTCTTTAAGCTGTACTATTTCTTTTTTTGTAAAAGGTTGGGATTTTGTAATTATCATTGAGCGTATGATAACAGATTTTGAGTGACTATTTGGATAACAGCCACAGACGAAAAATGATGATTCTTATGTTTTTATTTCTGTTTAATTTTTTTCAGTTGATTTTATTAACCTCATCACAAACTTTCTTACCTTCAGGAATTTGTTTATGGAGAGAGGCGATCTTTGGACAGATTTTGTAATTGAGACACTCTCCGCAATTTTGGACATTTTTTTCCAATCCACACACTCTCACACTACACTCTTTGCAGTGTTTATATATTGGTTCAATTACAGACAAACAACCGAGACACCTGATATCATTTTCGGTAATCGGTTCACAACCTGGAGCATTATATTTTTCATTCCACTCAGTCGCAGTCTTCTCTCGCAATGCATCATCATTTGTTACGGTTGCAATATAAGCTGAGCATTTATTACAGTCTAGTCCACACCTTGATGTTGCTTTAGTAATTTTACCTTTTGGCATAGTGATATTGTAGCATTTAGCCCAAAGTTGAAACTAAAAATAAATAGCTCTAGTATTAGTTATTAATTATTTTAGATGTAAAGCATAATTTTGAAGCAATACACCCATACATAAGCAATTTCTCTGCTTTTTTTATCTGTCATAAAATCTTCCCAAAGAAATGCTCTGTTAACTCCATGTAAGTATTTTTAATTTTCTCATCTTGAATTTCATTCGTAATGGCCTTTTATTTGATGCCCCGCTTGGATTCACCAGATTCAGGTAAAAAATAAAAAATATTGTATTTTTTACCTGACTTCGAGTATAAACGAACCTAGGGTTCTCACCAATTGCAAGATAAATTACAAAAAAACAGAGCTTGTGCTCTGTTTTTTTATAATATGCCCCGCTTGGATTCGAACCAAGATTAACGGCTTCAAAGGCCGCTGTCCTGCCATTGGACGACGGGGCAAAGTAGGTTAACTTGCCTGACAATACCGGATTATAACAAAATTAGTCCTGATCCGCCAAAGCTAACACTAAATAACGATTAATGGTTTGTTCTCGACCGTCAGCCCCAAAAGAGTCGACGATTTTGGTTTTGATCAGTGGTAAGTTAGCCGGCGGGGTTTCAAGTAATTTTTCAATTTCGGCCTGAGTGGTGTGGTGACAATAGCGATAAGCCGTACCGCCTTTTTGCCAATCTAGAATATAATCATCCTTTTCCAATTCTTGAGGATTGACTTTCACTTGGTGTGGATCAATGACCTTCTTTTCAAATCGCTTGAAATTAGCAAAATCCCAAAAAGTGATAATCAACAAACCGTGAGGAGAGAGTTGACCCAGGAGTTTGTGAATGAGTTGGTGGCGTAATTTGAACGAGGGCACATGATGAAATATGCCAAATAAACAGACCAGGTCATACTGGTGAGTGCGGCTCTGTCCGTCATCAATTAGAGGCGAATGGTTATCAAGCAAGCGAGCCAATAAGTCGTCATGTTTCAGGTGGGCTGTTGCCTTGAGTCGCTTGGTACTTTGAATTCTCGCCTCAGCCAGCTTCAACAGAGCCCGACTGTTATCAAAGCCGGTGTATCGAACTTGCCACTTTGGGGGCAAGTTTTCAGATAGAAAACTTGCCAGCCGACCATGACCGCAACCAACGTCAGCGACCCGAATTATTTGATTGGGGTTATTGGGAAAATATTTAATAATGATTGATAGCAGTTGTTGCCAGCCAGACCAGTAATACTCTCTGGCACCGGCAAATTCTCCGGCAAACTCTTGGTAAAAATCAAGATTGATTTGATTAAGTTGTTTAATAGTTGAGGTGTGCATAAGCTGTGATTTTACAAAGTATTGTGTTGTCACAAGGTATAATTGAGATCCAGGTGTTTAGGTTATGAACTCATTATATCGTTTTGATGCCAATCAGTATCGGTCAGTCTTGATTAATTTATTTCAAGAAGTGCAGCAGTGGTCAACCAGCTCTCCCAACAAATTATCCAGTCTGATTAGGAGTCATGCTAAGCCTGAGGGGGGGTTGTTCTCAAAAAATCAGTTGATTAACGCCTATAGAAGCATGGCTGGCCAGTATGGGTTAAAACCTTTTTCTGGTCAGATACTTTCTTTTTTAAGAATGAAACCGGTACGGACTGCCTCTGGAGTGGCTCCGGTAACGGTGCTAACCAAACCCTTCCCCTGCCCTGGTCAATGCATATTTTGTCCCAGTGACGTACGTATGCCCAAAAGTTACTTAAGTGATGAGCCGGGTGCACAGCGGGCAGAACGTAATTGGTTTGATCCCTATTTACAGACTTATCAGCGTTTGGAATCTCTCTACACCAATGGCCATTCGGTTGATAAAGTTGAATTAATTATTTTGGGTGGAACCTGGTCATATTATCCGGAAAATTATCAGATTTGGTTTATTAAAGAGTGTTTCCGGGCTTTAAACGACTTTGCCAATAAAGATGACCGGACTCAAATAGTTAAGACATATCAAAAAAAATACCGGCAGTTAAAGAAAGCTAAATTAGTAGCTTTGAGCGATGATCCCCAAGCCAATAAACTCACTTTAGCTAGCAAAAGCATGGACGGTTTGGATGCCAAAAGAACTTATAACCAAGTGATAGCCGACATTTATCAACTCCCTGAGCAAAAGGTTCATCTGGATCAAATTCAGACGGCTGGTTGGCAGGAGCTTGAATTGGCTCAAAAGATCAATGAAACCGCTGGTTCAAGGTGTGTGGGACTGGTGGTTGAAACCAGGCCTGATCAGGTCACGCCAAAAGAAGTAATCAGAATCCGCCGTTTAGGTTGCACAAAAGTCCAGATTGGTTTTCAGAGTTTGAATGATGATGTCTTGAAGAAGAATCAAAGGGGTCATGGAGTCAAGCAAATTAGAAAGGCTATGAAATTATTACGGCAGGCAGGTTTTAAATTGCACGCTCATTGGATGGCGAATCTTTATGGATCTTCGGTTGAGCAAGATAAACAGGATTTTGCTTTGATGTTTGCCAATAGCGATTTTCGTCCCGATGAGCTCAAAATTTACCCCTGTTCTTTAATTAGTACAGCTCGGCTCATGGAATATTTTGCTGATGGTCGGTGGCGGCCGTATACTCAGACAGAGTTACTGGATGTTTTGAGTTTTTGTTTCTTACACACGCCAGAGTATTGTCGTATTACCCGGGTTATTCGGGATATACCTTCAACCGATATTGTGCAGGGCAACAAAGTTACTAATTTTAGGCAATTGGTGGAATTAGCTTTAGATAAAGTTGGCCAGTCGTCAAAGGATATTCGGGCTCGGGAAATAAAAGGTATACCTTTTGATTTAAAACAAGTTAAATATCGGCAGACTAAATACAAGACTAGTATCGGCCAGGAGATCTTTTTGCAGGCAGTGGTCAATGTTGATGCGGAAGCTAAACCTCGAAGAGAAAAACTTTTAGGTTTTTTGCGCCTAAGTTTACCCAGTGAAAAAAGTTTTATTCATGAACTAGACACAAGCGCTTTGATTCGGGAAATTCATGTTTATGGTCGGGTCATGCCTATCGGCGCGAAGAGCCATACCAAGGCACAGCACTTAGGTATTGGCAAGGAATTAATCAAGCAAGCGAGTAAATTAGCTTTGTCTGCAAGTTATACGAAACTGGCTGTGATTTCAGCGATTGGCACCAGGGATTATTACCGAAAGCTCGGCTTTGAAGATGGTAAATTATATCAGCACTATACACTCAATTAAACCAAGTATTTATTGATGCCTACCAAGCTTTGGTAAAAATTTCCTCCCCCACTCCTTGACCCAGCCTTTACCGATTCCCGGAACACAGAGCAGCTCCCTAACCGTTTTTGGTTCAAGCATGGCCCACCACAAACAGGTGCTGGTGGGTATGATCTCCGCAGATTCAAGGTGATGCTGGGTGGCAAGACGTTGTCTAACTTCAAGTAAGTGAGTTAATTTTTGCTGTTCAGGTAGAGATGAAAAAGGTAGGAAGAAAGGTTGGCGAACTGGAGTCGGGATTGTATGGTTTTTTAGACAATTGTCACAAACCAAACAAGGTCTGGGAGAAGCAGCTTCACCAAAGTAACTTTGTATGAGTTGAGATCGACAAGATTTTGATCGGCAAAACGCCAGTAAGTCCTGAAGCTCTAAGACTTGGTAAGCTCGATTTTCAGGTTGCATATTTTTTTGAATAAAACTGCTTTGGATTTTGAGATCATGTTGATGGAGAAGCAAGACGGCCAGACTGGGTTGTCCATTTCTGCCCGCTCGGCCAATCTCTTGAGCATATGCTTCAAGACTGCCCGGAAGATGAAAATGAACAACTAATTTAATATCAGATCGATCAATACCCATGCCAAATGCATTAGTGGCAAAAATAATACTTGATGTTTGACTGAGGAATTGATTTTGGATCATAGCTCTTTGGTTTTGAGGTAGTCCCGCGTGGTAATGATGAAGATGAAAAGATTTAAAGCTTTCAAATTGACCAAAAAATTGATGCAGATATTCGCTGTCCAGCCTTGTAGCCGTGTATACCAAACCGGTTTGGTTTTTGATTGACTTGAGTAAGCGACCCAAAATTAATATTTTTGCCGAGATTGTTGCTGGGTTGATAATTTGTATTTGGATATTGGGCCGTAAAACCGAAGACCTGAAAACTTGGGCGGTCTGAAAGTGTAGACTCTGTTGAATGTCCTGCTCTACTCTGGGTGAAGCCGTGGCTGTTAAGGCCAGCAGCCTTGGTCGGACTGGAAGTTTTTCTACAAACTCGTAAATTCGTCTAAATTCCGGTCTAAACTCTGTACCCCATTGGCTAATGCAGTGAGATTCATCAACTGCTATCAAGGGAATATGAGTTAAATGACAAGCTTTGAAAAACGAGGCGGATTGAAGTCTCTCTGGAGAAACGTAAAATATCTGATAATAACCTAAAATAAACAATTCCAACTGATGAGTCTGCTCTTCTGATGGTTGAGCGCTATTGATAAATCCAGCTTTAATACCTTGAAGGTTGAGTTTATCAACTTGGTCTTTCATTAGGGCGATTAAGGGAGATACAACTAGGGTTGTGCCATCAAGCAGTAAGCTTGGCAGTTGATAGCAAAGTGATTTACCACCACCAGTGGGTAAAATAGCCAGAGTATCCCGGCGAGATAAGACTGATCGAATAATTTCAAGCTGAGGGGTGCGGAAACTTGTTAAACCAAAATGCTGTTTTAAAGTTTGGTTAAGCTGATCATCAGTCCATTTATCTTGGTGCACAAGGACCAAACATATCAGTCAAATCTAGCAAAAAGTGTGACTATGTTATTTGAGGTATTTTTGTTTTTTAATTTTTTCTGGCAAAAGTGACTTTTTGCCGGAATACATTTCATAGCCTTGCCCATATTTTAGATCTTTCATCAGCTGAGTGGGAGCGTTTCGAAGTTCTAAAGGAATCGGCAGATTGCCGTATTTAAGCACATCGGCTTGAGCCAATCGCCAGGCGTTGTATGCCGAACGATCCTTTTTACAACTTGAAAGATACGCAACACCATGAGCCAGGTTAATACCAGCCTCTGGATAACCTACTTTATGCACGGCTTCAAAAACAGCATTGGCAACAACAAGCGCCGTGGGTACGGCCAAGCCAATATCTTCACTGGCAAAAATAACCATTCTTCTGGCAATAAACTTAGGGTCCTCTCCCCCTTCCACCATTCGAGCGAGATAGTATAAAGCAGCATCAGTATTGCTAGCCCTCATTGATTTTATGAAAGCACTGATAGTGTCATAGTGCTCTTCGGCACTTTTGTCGTACTTTAAGGCCGAAGCCGTGAGAGTTTTTTGCAGAGATTCGAGTTGTAGATTCTGATAAAGTTCATAAGTAGTTTCAATTAAACCAATTAATTTTCTAGCATCGCCATTGGCGTACTGAATTAACCAATCTTTGGCTGACTTAACAACTTTGATTTTGGTTTTAGATTTTTGACCTAAATACTTGACCGCTTGATCAACAATTCGAGACAGATCTTTTTCGGATAGTCTTTCTAAAACAAAAACTTTCGTTCTGGAAAGCAGAGCCGAAATGACTTCAAAACTTGGGTTTTCTGTGGTAGCGCCGATTAAAATAATATTTCTGTTTTCCACGAAGGGCAGTAGGTAGTCTTGTTGGAGTTTATTAAAACGATGGATTTCATCCAAGAAAACAACTGGCGCTTCGTAAGATTGAGATAGACTTTTTTGTTTTTGAGTTGATTCAATGATATTTCTGATATCACTTTTTCCAGCTGCTACCGCTGAGAGTTCGATAAATTCCCGGTGTTGATGGGTAGCTAGAATTCTAGCCAGTGATGTTTTACCTACTCCAGGTGGACCCCAAAAAATCATCGAAGAAAGCTGGCCAAGGCTAGCCATCACAGTTAAAGGTTTGCCTTCACCCACTAAGTGAGTTTGACCAACAAAATCGTCTAAAGTCTGAGGCCGAAGGTCTAGGGCAAGTTGTGACATCCATTTACTCTATCACGCCAGTAGAAAACCTAACAATACCCAAAGCTAATTAACCAGTATTTGATAAAAATCGTCTTTAATTCTTTCAGTTACTTCAAGCTTCATTAATCCCTCATCTGGTTGACCGTAATAAATGAGAGAACCTAGTGGTAGGTTGAGGGCCAAGGCGACAGTAGTTAAATCCTCTTCTCCATTAACTTCTATTAGTTGAGGGGATCTTAGGGTTGGTTGTGACAGACGTTGGGTTACTTCTCTGATAGTTGAGATAAGTTGGGGAGTAATTTCTCCGGCTTGGTTGGTCACAAGATAACCAGGATTTAAGGACTCGTTCTTGTTATATTCATGCCGCTTCGTTTGGTGATCGAAAATGCCAATGTCGAAAGGCTGTTTGGCCGAAATAAATCTCGTCAAAGTTGCATCCCCAACTATGGCTACTAATTGATCGGTCGGAGATGTGATTTTTGTGACTAATTCAGCTCTGAATTTTTTAAGTTTTAATAGTTGATCAGAAGATAAAACCAGACTCTTGGTAAATATTCGATTATAGACAATGCCCCGTCGGCTGATCTCTCCAGACCGAATCCTGGCCGAATGAATGGGTTGACCTAATTCATCAATTGCCAACTGACAAACATGGATTGGAAGTGGTGGTAAATGTTTTTTGATTCTTGCTTGGTTAATTAATTTGGCACCTGTTTGCGTTTCTGTTGTCACAGTCAAGGCCTGAATGCTTTGATCTTGGAGAGTTGTCCCAAAAATATCATGCAAAGTTATAATTTTGTGTGGAATTTGATGAGTCTTTAAAAATTCAAGTAAAGTTTCTCGTCTTTGATCATAGGTTTGTGTGGCATTAGGATAAGGCTTAGTTAAAGCCATTTCCTGGTTGGTTAAACCAATAATTAAGTGCTCGGCCAAGTCAGATGCGAAAGTAAGAAATTTTTCATGACCTATGTGTAAGTGGTCAAAAGTACCGCCCAAGGCTAAGCATTGATAAGCGGAATTCTTCATACATTAAACTCTGTCGGGGAGACAGGACTTGAACCTGCGACCTCGCGCTCCCAAAGCGCGCACTCTAGCCATCTGAGCTACTCCCCGAATCTTACCTATTTTAACAGTTAATCTTAATTTAACTTGTAGGTAGCGCGCTTTGTTCTAAAGGTTACAAAACACCTCTACCTATTTGTCCTACATACCCGGTGCCGAAGGTGGGACTCGAACCCACACTTTCTTGCGAAAAAGAGATTTTAAGTCTCTCGCGTCTACCGATTCCGCCACTCCGGCCTTGCAGACTAAACTTACGTCAAGCTTACAGCAGGCTAAATTATATCATTATTTGTGTAACAAAGCAGAAAGTTTATCAGCAGGTAGGTTGCAGAAAGGATGGGGTTAAATTTTGAAACCAATTACTAAGATTGCTCTGGCTCGTTAATGTTTACTAGATTTGGATTAATATTGAGCGATTGATTCGTGATACAATTTCGATTGCTCGTGGGGTGTAGTACAAAGGCTAGTATAACCCCGCCACGGCGGGGAGACGAGGTTAAACCGTTAGAAACAAGCAGATTAATAAATTGCGGGTGTAGTACAAAGGCTAGTATATCTCCCTTCCAAGGAGAAGACGAGGGTTCGATTCCCTTCACCCGCTCCATATGGGAGTATTTTTGTCGTGGCTTCAATTTTCCCCAAGTAGTCCATCTTTCCCCGAGTTCGAGCGTCATTATTTACAACAATCGTGTTAGCCTGGAAAGTTTTAATACCTGTGACGGGAATCGAACCTTGGCTACGCCACTGATTCATTTCTCAATCTTTTTTACTTGTCTGCTTTGTATGAACTTTTCGTGCAATTCATCCGCAACAGCTATCCTTACCATTAAGTTATCCAGTCGCTCTTTTATCTGCTTTTTTTCATGGTACTCGGGTATCACCTTCTCAAGATATTCTTGTCCTATCGCCACAGAAACCAGGGCAAGGGCGAAAGGAGCTTGTGGTCTACTATCAGACCAGTCAGTGTTTGGCGTGAATGACCCATCTTCTTCGTATTCCAGATGATTCGTTATAAGGTCTTGCCAATTACCATGAACTGAGTGACTTGGTAGACCCATTATGGAAGAGTAAGCCTCTTCCATACCCACAGCTTGTGCTCTCTTAAAGATACTGCCACCCCAAGACGCTCTACTTTCTTCATTAACTTGTTCGTGAGTGAAACCCGATTTTTTGAATGCTCGCTCAATTGAAGCTTTCATCCTTTTCTCAATCGGTAACTCTTCGCCACCTCGAGCTATGATATTACGTTCTATTTTCTGGTGGAGTTTCTTTTCTTCTCTTAAAGAGTATTCAATAAACTCGTCAAACATAGCGTCACCTTTTTTAGAAAGAAGAAACTTTAGGTTAATGAGTGTCTCCATCAATGGTCGGAAGAGAATGCCCGCTATTTCACCTCGGTGCTGACAAACCTGATCCAGGTAGCCGTGGTAAAGTTTCGCTACCCTTACCAGCAGTCCTGAGAGAATTGCTTCGTTCCTACTCCAATTTCGAGGACGTTTTAAATCATCCAGGTGATACGTACAAGCTAAGACGGTAGCTAGAGCAGCTACTTCTTTAAGTAACTCCACCGATAGTCCCATAAACTGTCCGTTACGGGTGTATTTCTCAACCGCTGCCACATCTACAGAAACACGTTCAATTTCATTGAAGTCAAAGTGGATGGGTTCATTACTCATACTTTATTTTTGGCGATCCCTGTAGCTAAGATGGATCACTTGTGTGCCATCAGTTCTCTAAAAGTAAGATACCTTCACTACGGGGATCATTCGGTGCTTTAATTTTATCATTATTTATACCCTTGAGCTTGCAGTTCAAACAGTTCTTCGTAAACACCTTTTTGTTTTATCAATACCTCGTGATTCCCTTCCTCAATTATTTTTCCGTTACTTAAAACCAAAATCCTATCTGCATGTCTTACTGTTGAAAATCGGTGGGAAATAATGACAACAGTTTTATCCTTCTGGAGTTTCTGAACATTTTGGAAAATTTCGTATTCTGCCTTGGCGTCAATTGCACTGGTGGGCTCATCAAGGATCAGAAGTGGAGCATCCCTAAAAAAGGCTCTCGCTAGAGCTAATTTTTGCCACTGGCCTCCAGATAAATCAATTCCTTTTTCAAACATTTTACCTACAACTTGATTAATCCCTTCAGGTAAATCATTTATATAGGTACTTGCACCAGATTTAGAAATTGCCTCTTTCAACAATACTTCGTCATTGGTTTTTGACAAATCGCCAATATAAACATTTTCTTTGAAACTAAATTGGTACTTAATAAAATCTTGAAATAATGCACCCACCAGCTTGTGCCAGTCGTCTAAGTTAATATCCTTGATATTCACTCCGTTTATTAAGATTTCCCCTTCTGTGACATCATAAAAACGAAGAAGCAGTTTAATGATAGTTGTTTTACCTGCTCCATTTTCACCTACCAGTGCTACTTTTTCTCCAGAACCGATTGTTAAGTTAAAGTTTTTCAAAATGCTTCGTTTAGTACCAGGATACTTGAAAGTTACATTTTTGAATTCAATTACGGCTGGCAATGGAGTTTTGGGGAGGGGTTGAGGTTTTTCTAGAGAATTAATTACTTTTGGAGTATCCATAAATTCATAGTATTTATCAATATATTTGTTGCGGGCTGACATGCTTGAATACATGCTTAAAATTTCTTCTGCTCCCAGCGTGAGATTTAAAGACTGTTGGAAAATCAAAGCAAAGTTGCCAATACTTAAAGTTCCGGCTAATACTCTACTCAAATTAAGATACTGAGTATAAATGAAGGCACCAAATTGAATGAACTTCCCTAATAGTATTTTTATTGTCCAAGGACTGTTTACTTTATCAAAGTCACCGTAGTAAATATTTTGGTGTTTCTTAATTTTGGATAGAAGTGAATTCCCTGTCTTGAAAATTATTGATTCTTTTGAGGTCGAGTCGGAAGATAAAAGGGTTTTAATGTACTGGGTTACTCTTGTAAGTAAAGATCTTTTTTCTACATAAAATGGCCACGTTGAAATTCTAAACCTGTCATAGGCAATATAAATTGGAATTGTTGCTACAAGAATTATTGGCGCAAAAAGCGGAAATGCTACAGAAACCACAATTGCTGCCGTGACAAATTTGAATACTGCGTTAATAAGTCCTATGAAGCGCATGTTGTGAGCTTGCATAACACCAGTAACGCCATCCATTTGTGCCAATAGATCCTGAAAGCTAGGATTTTCAAACGTGGCTGGATCAAGCTCCGTTAATTTTCTGCTAACTTGCAAATCCATATATGACTCAAATTTAAACAGCATGTATGTTTCTTTGACATCGGTAATACTTTTGAGGGTAAGTTTGATAACTGAGGCTACAAGGTAGAATAAAACTATCCAATATAAATTAGCAGGGGCTACTGTTGAGCCACCAGAAAATAGATCTATTACGCGTGCAAGGAGAAAAACCTGCACTAGTGGATAGAGTGTGCTATCGTATACGGCTCCAATGATGAAAATTATCGAATAAATGCCATTCGCTTTCCAGGAGAGGGATAATGCTTTAATTCCGTAAAATAACGATTTTTTCATAAGTTAAGTGTAGCAAATAATATAAGTGGTTGCTTTATGTACTGTGTTTTTTACCAAAAATCTCCATAAATAAACAAAGATCAGTACTCTTGAGATGGTTTTTAAATTCGGTCAGTTGTACAATTAACTCAGGAGTAATGTAGTACCGTAGGCCAATTTTGATCAAAGAAATAAACGGTAAATCTGGTTGAAGTAGATATTGTTTGACATATTCATCCAGGCCAAAGTGGTTCGAGCCAATTACGGTCACCAGCTCCAAACCGGACAAATGTCCGGTTTTTTCGTTTTTGGCCAATAAAAAAGCCTTTTCTCTGGTTCGAGCCTCAATTTTTACTAAAATTGCTTTGGCCTGGAGAATTGCAACACCGGTAACGGGAATCGAACCTAAGATTTTTCTTCAGGCTTCTTTCCTAACAAATCGTTTGTCCAACCAACACAGAATTTTAAAACATGCAAGACATACGATCTATCAAAAAAGTTTTTGGCTAGAAACCACATCGGAGGATGTTTTGAAACATCAACCTCATTTTCTTCGGTTACTTTTTTCGTTTTTATATCTACTTTCTTTACTTTATTGGCGTAAATTCCTTGAATCATTTTATGAATATTTATATGTAAATAAGGATTACGGAATTTATCATTGAAGCTATCCAGTTGCTCTTGTCCTGTCTTGTCTATGATTTTTGATCGTCCCAATTGATTTATTAACTGTTTCATCTTTAACTTTTCAGTGTCCTCCCACTTAGAGTTTGGATCATTATCCAGCCTTTTGTTGTGTAAACGAATCCTCATAGCATACTCAAGGAGGAGGACGGAGTTAAAGATTGTGGATGTAAATATTCCTAATCCGAAACTAGCTCTTATTTCCTCATAGATTGCAGAAATGACTCCATTAGCTATTGTGTCATCTAATAATGGCAATTGCCTAAGTAGAGTAACCGCATTCTTTCTCTTTTGCTTAACTAAGTTTTCAAAATACTCTTCGTAGGTTATAAATTTTTCTTCTATATCAATACCTTTTGCCTTGAGTTCATCTATTGTTTTTGGTGAAGAAACAAAATGTGTAGCATCTTCTGCCAAAGGCCTCAGTATTTTATCTAGTTCTTCATCTTTAGCTTTTTTAGTTTCCATACTTAGGGGTTCTTTTTTGAGGTTAGTATTCCTGACAGTGTTGGACTAGGATAAGGAACAGTTATAGATGAAGGGGTTATAGGAGAGCTACCACTATTTGACGACGATGTAGTCGTGCTTGTCGTAGTCGCTACCGGGCCTCTTAATCCCGAGGCCCCGCTAGCCCGCACACCTTGACTTACAAAGTACGGGCTGACTGGTACTTGTGATCTTCGACTAACGTCAATTGTTGACTGATTCAAGGTTGGTAACGTTGAAAACAATCTAGTCGAGTCACCACTATATGTAACTCCAACGCTATTCAAACGAGCTTGCATGTTTGTCTTTGTTGTAATGTAAGTGCCAGGAGAACCATCAAGGATTGGTTTAACAAATTTTAGATATGATTCTTCAAATTCTTTATAAAAGACGACACAGTCGATGTATATCTCATTTCTGGTCGTATCTATCGACATCTGTCTATTAGTACCCTTTTCAACTAAAATACCTGGTTTTGCTACAAACGTATGAGATATCCCATTGCGTACAAGTTGCCTAAAAATTCTACCCAAACCAGTATATTCAGGGTTGTTTTTAGAAAAATAATTATCCCAATAATTTAAAAAATAGTCGTTACCTCGGTTAGGATCGAACTTGTCGGCATTAGGCATAAGCAGTTGTCCTAAGAGCTCCATACCTGCTAAAGTAGTTGCTACCATTGGATAACCAACTCCTCCATAGGTTTTATCTCGTGGTACGGTGACATTAGCCATGCTTTGGAGGTCTCCAAATAAATAGCCTTCAACAAACTGACCGAAAAATTTATCAATATCCATAATGTTTAGTCTCAAGGGCGATCTCTCTGGCTAAGATGGATCACTTGCGTGCCATCAGTTCTCTAAAAGTAAGATACCTTCGCCACAGGGATCATTCGGTATCCTTATTTTACTACTGCTTGATATACTTACATATATGAGCGATTACGATAAATTTGCAAAGCAATATTCCGATTCAATGTCTGAGCAGGGTGACTATTTTCATCAAACTCAAATAGACCCGCATGTTTATTCAATTATTGGTGAGCCAAAAAGTAAAACTATATATGACATCGGATGTGGCAACGGTTATATGGCAAGAAATTTTGCAAATAAAGGCGCCAAGGTGTTTGCATCAGATTTATCAGTAAAATTAATTGAAGAAGCGAAGGAGAAAAGTGACGGCTTGGATATTCAGTTCAGAGCACATGATGCCACAAATTTTTCAGAATATGAAGACAGGCAGTTTGATGTAGTTGTAATGAATATGGTTATCCACTATGTTCAGGATTTAGATAAGCTTTTTCAGGGAATTTCTAGGGTAACCAAGAAAGACGGTGTGTTTGTATTTTCTACAAATCACTTTTTCAGACCACCTTATCCATATTCAGAATGGGTTTCAGGAAAAATAGATAATCAAGAAAGATTATTTATTAAAGTAACTGATTACCTGGAGAGAAGGAAGACAGAAGTTGAATCAGGTTGGGATAACAAAACTAAACTAATTATTTATAATCATCCACTCAATGAACTCGTTAATGGAATGGCAAAACAAGGACTTTTTGTTTTTAGAATTGAGGAACCGGAATCAGTCGGCTTTGCGAAAGACTTCTCAGAACAACTTCAAAAGTCTCATCACATACCAACATTTATGACAATAGGGGCTAAGAAGATATCTTAGGTCAACTTTTGTGCTTTTTTCCAAAAACCTCCTGAAACATACAGAAATCAACACTCTTGAGATAGTTTTTAAAATCAGTGAGTTGTACAATCAGTTGAGGAGTAATGGAAGACCGGAGTATGATTTTGACAGCAGTAGGAAATGTCATATCAGGTTGTGATAATAGATATGATTTGATATGGTCGTCCAGGCTACGCAGGTCCGAGCCAATTATGGTTTACCCGCTCATAAAGTGACATAAGTTACAAAAAATGATATAAAATGACAAAGTTGAAATATAGTGTTTGGATTAATCCGCCCCAACCAGTTTATGGCGAACTTAGCAAAGTTATTAGCGACCTATCCGTTGAGTATAATGCCCCTGTTTTCAAGCCGCACATGACGTTGTTGGGTGCTATTGATCGAGAATTGGATGATATTAAAAAGGCTGTTGAAACAGCAGCAAAAGGCACGGAAAAGTTAAATTTATCCTTGGGACCAGTTTCTTTCAGTACAACATATTTCCAATCAGTGTTTGTAAGGGTAAATTCAACAGCACAATTAATGCAGCTTAATCTCGATATTAAAAAGCTACTTGATATAGATAATAATGTCTTTATGCCTCATATAAGCCTGATGTATGGAAATCACGATATGAAAATTAGAGAGAAAATTGCTACAAAAATGAAATTACAAAGTTCTTCTTTTATTGCTGATAAAATAGTTATCATTCCAGAAAAATCAGAACCAAAAGAGTGGGAACCAATGGCAACTATTATTTTGTAAGGTAATAGCGAAGGCCGATTTTGGCAGAAGTAACCAGAAAATTACATTAAATGACACAGGCTGATCATCAACTTAAACAACGAGAAGTTATCAACAAAATAGCCGATCAGGTTAGCAGTAATTCTCTAGGTTTCAGCACAGTTTCTCCCGTTGAGAATTATGAAGGTGATCAAAGAATTTGCCTCACGAGTGTTCACATACCCCATAAAGAATTAATTAAAAAAGTTCAAACTCTGATTGAACCTTTACAAAAACTTGAACCTACTTATTTCTATTACCCTTGCGACTCTTTGCACTTGACCATTAAAAATGTTCGCGTGACTAACTATCCTCCACATTTTACTGAAAATGATGTTCAAAAAGCTACACAAGTTTTTTCCAAAACTATTCCTCGCCACAAAAAATTTCAGATATTTTTCTACCGACTGCTATTATTCCCAAACAACTTAGCGTTGATTGGAACGACTGATCTTGAATTGGATAACATTGTCTCAGATCTAGATAAAAAGTTAAAAAAAGCAGGCATTCCAGATGATAAAGTCTATGCTAATTCAAGATATTTTTTCAGTAACATGACTTTAGCTAGGTTTAATAGTCAACCTTCTCAAGAATTCAAAGCAAAGATCTCAGAGATATCAGAGTCATTAGTAATTGAACCATACCTGGTTGATTCAGTGACTTTGGTAACTTGTAATGCTATATTTAAGAAAAGGCGTGAAATTGGAACCTGGAACTTATCTTAGGAACTCAATCGGAATTATTGAAGCTTTTAATGTTAAGATGACCCTGAAGAGCTTGTAATTGTAAGGCAAGATCTGGTTGGATATAGTCATCCGTGAATAGTGTTGGTGGGTTGTGGATGTTAATAACGCGACATGAAAACTAAAACAATTGCTGCCACCAATCTTCTTACCTTCTCGACCTGATCATCTGGAACTTCGGAATAGTCGCCATTAAGCCAAGGATTTGCCCAAGCAACTCTGAGAAATTCATCATAGATATCGTTATATGTGTCTGCCATTTGTTCGGGAGTTAGATAACCACGTGGACATTGTGACCGAGCAGCATTGTGTTCAAGGATTGCTCTATCAACAATATTTCTCAGCACTTCTGACATAGCATGTGATTGTAGCACGGATAATAAATATACCCCATCGTAAACCAGGAACTTAAGTGGTTATAAACTCACTAGGTTATGTCGAGGCAGTATATCAAAAAAGCAGCTTGCAAATTTGCCCGTAATTGCCAATGCTGATTTTGGTCAGCCAACTCTCCTTGTTCTATAGGTATCATATTAGCTCATATTATAGCTCATGATGAAAAATATTTTCATGCCTTGAGGTCGTTGAGCAGGGTCAATTCTTCTCTGGATAATTCTCGATACTTGCCCACTTCCAGTTCTCCAAGTTCAAGTGGGCCAAATTGAGTTCTAATTAATCTGTCTGTTTCATAACCGGATTTCTTCATCATTTTGCGAACCACGTGCTTTTGGCCGCTAGTGATGGTGATGTTGATCCAGCCGTCGGGTTGACGATGAATATCAACTGGGCGAATGATACGGCCATCAATTTTCATACCACGTTTCAAATGGGCAAAAGCCGGGCTGGTCATTTTTCTGTTGGGCAAAACTAAGTAAGTTTTCTCAATTCTAAATTTGGGATGAGTTAGAATTTGAGTTAATTGACCATCATTGGTCATTAAAATTAGACCCTCACTATTGAGATCGAGCCTGCCAACTGGAAAAAGATGCCCATATTGTTCGGGCACAATGGACATGATGGTGGGTCGGCCTAGTTCGTCACTTTTGGTTGTAACCAAGCCAGCGGGCTTATGGAGCAGTAAATAATCATGTCTTTTAATTGAAGTTAAATTTTCACCGTTGACTTCAATTTGGTCTTTGCCAGGGGTGACTCTCTGACCGATACGGGCTAATTCATGATTGACCAGCACCTTGTTTTCTTCGATAAGTTTCTCGGCACTCCGGCGAGATAAACCCATGATTTGAGCCATAACTTTTTGCAGTTTGATTGTTGGGCTAAATTTACTTATCATACGGCCAGTGAAAACTCTAATTTTTTCTGATACTCATTTTTCGGCAGAATTTGAACCTGCCCGCTACAGGGCTATTATACGCCTGATTAAGTCGGTGGACCGAGTGATTATTAACGGTGACTTTTGGGATAGCTATTTAACCACTTTTGACAATTTTATCAATTCTGAGTGGCAACGACTTTTTCCACTGCTGAAAGAAAAGCAGACAGTCTATATCTATGGCAATCATGACCGCCCAAATGATTGTGATTTGCGGGTTGGTTTATTTTCCACCCAACAAGCGGCAGATTATATTTTGGAAACAAAAAAACAAACCTTTTTAATTGAGCATGGTCATGTGTTAGCCAAAGAGTTTGAGGAGAGTCACCCAGCCATAACTAAATGTCTGAAAGGTATATACCCATGGTTGGATGCACAGACTCAGGGAGTTGGTTTAGTTGGTCTTTTGTATCAACAGTACCATGAATATAGACACCATCGGTTGTGGCAAAAGATGCTTCATAAACTTGCGAACAATCCCAATTGGCTAACCAGTCATAAACAGCTGTTGGTTGGTCATTGCCATCACCAAATGAATGATGCAAAATTACGCATTCAGAGTTTGGGTAGTTTCCGCTGGGGTTTTGGCAGATATGCGATAATTGATCAGAAATCATTCAAAATATTCGAAACCAGGTATAGTTAGTCATATGATTACAAAAAAACAAATAACTTTGCTTAAGCAACGCAGCCGGATTATGCAATTAATCCGTCAGTTTTTTATTGATGCTGGATTTACAGAAGTGAGCACTCCTCTGCTGGTGAGAAGTCCAGGTACCGAGCCTTATCTGGAAGTTTTTGAAACCACTCTTAAACTTGATACTGGTAAATCCATGCCGGCTTTTTTCACGACCAGTCCGGAACTTTCGCTCAAGAAACTGCTCTCCGCTGGCAGTGGCAATCTTTTTGAGATCACTAAAAGTTTTCGCAATGGTGAAGGTTTGAGCGACCATCACAATCACGAGTTTACAATTTTGGAATGGTATCGAGTCAATGCCGACTACACCCACATTATGCAGGATTTTGAGCAATTAATGGCTTTTGTGCTTAAGGGTTTGGGCAGAAAGTCAGCTATTGAGTATCAAGGTCAACACTATAATTTATCCTCCCCTTGGGAAAGAATTAGTGTCACGGAGGCTTTCCTGAAATATGTGGGTTTGTCAGCAGACGAGCTTCACGATACTCAAACTTTAAATTCAAAAGCCCGGGATTTGGGTCTTAACGCGCAAAAGTCACTCAACTATGATGACGCTTTCCATTGGTTGTTTCTCAACAAAATTGAACCTCATTTGGGTCAAGATAAACCCACAATTGTTTATGACTATCCCCTGCCCCAAGCTGCTCTTGCAAAACGCAAAGCCTCTGATTCCAGACTGGCAGAAAGGTTTGAAGTTTATTTGGCGGGTTTGGAATTGGGTAATGCTTTTTCTGAACTCACTAATGCAACAGAACAGAAACAACGAATGGTTCGAGAATTGAGGCTGAGGGATAAACTGGGCAAAACTAAGTACGAATTAGATGAAGATTTTATTCAAGCTCTGGAGAAAGGACTGCCGGAGACCGGGGGTATTGCAGTAGGAATAGACAGATTGGTTATGCTACTGACGGATTCTGCCAGGATTCAGGACGTGATAACTTTTCCAGTTAAGGATATCTTTTGCCTTGGTTAATTTAGGATGAGAGTCCGATATTAAAAAAACTTGCCATCTCGCAGACTGCTAATTTCTATCACTTTGAGGGTGCTTGGTGATATAATCTTGACCTATGTCAAACATCAAAGCGGGCAACATTACCAAGGGTAGTTATATCCAATTTAAGAACCAACCATATCAGGTTACCAAGGCTGATTTTACCAGTCCAGGTAAAGGTTCGGCATTTATGAGATGTAAGTTAAAAAATGTTAAAACTGGACAAACGCAGGAGTTTACTTACAAGTCAAATGAAATAGTTGATGAACTGGAAATTCAAAGTCTGAAAATGCAGTATCTCTATACTGACAGTTCGAATGTAGTATTTATGAACGACCGTACTTATGAACAACAAGAAGTGCCAAGATCGTTGTTAGAGGATAAATTAGATCTGTTGACTGCTGATGTGGATGTCTACATTCTGATGAGCGAATTTGAAATTTTAGGTGTGAGTCTACCCCCGAAGGTGAAGCTTAAAGTTACAGAGGCCAGAGATGCCGTGGCAGGTAATACAGTTGGGCAAGCCAGAAAAGAAGTGACTTTGGAAACAGGTTTGATAATTCAGGCCCCTCTTTTTGTGAAAACAGGTGACACACTCATCATTGATACCACTACCAAACAATACGTTTCTCGAGCCTAACAGGCTGATTAATTTGTGCTGGCTATAACAAAGATTAGAAAGAAGATCAGCAAGCCCAAACCCATGCGGTGGGTAACACTTTTGAGCCGATATTTAAATAAGACATATACAAAAGCTAAAGTGATGGCCAGCATGAATAGTAAATTACTGATAGGTAATATGCCTTTTTGAGTGGTGCTGAATAGCAAAATAGCTGGAAAAAGTGTCAAATTAAAAATATTACTGCCAATTAAAGTACCCACCACCACCTTGTTGTCTTCTTGCCTTTGAGCCAACACAATTGTGATTAATTCTGGCATAGAAGTGGAGACGGCGGTTAAAGTTAAACCTAACACAGTGGTACTAATCTGCCAAACTTGGGCTAAATGTTCTACAGCAGTGACTACTATATCTCCGCCAAAAAATAATCCCACTAAACTCAATATCAATGCTATGACCTGAACCCAAACAGGATATTGACGCTTTTTCTTCTCGGTTCTGACTAGTTTCTGTAACAGTGACCTGTCTTCATGGCGGCGACCCTTGATACCTAGCCAATAATCGTAAGCTAAAGCGCCAACCATGGTCAAAAGAAGCAAAATCGCTTGAATAGAATTGCTGATGGCCGATTGTCTAAGAGTGAAAAATAAAACAGTGATACCCAGTAAAACCAAGGCATTTTTTTGAGTTTTATTATTGCCAATCTTGACGTGACCAGTAATGACGGATAAACCAAAAATTAAAGAAAGATTGATAATGCAACTGCCCACAATATTGCCCAGAGCCAAGCCGGGGTCATGATAGGATATTGAAGAAATTGTGACAACCAATTCGGGAATATTTGTACCCAGTCCAATAATCACCAAAGACACTAAGAGCGGCGAGAATTTCCACTTGGCGGAAACTATTTGCATTAATTCAAGAAAAACGTATGAAGATATCAGTAAAATAACTAGACCAAACACAAAGCTGATCACTGCAAACCTTTCTCAATTTCTATAAGTCGGTTATATTTGCTTATTCTTTCGCCTCTAGTAGGTCCAACTTTAATAAAGCTGGAACCTACCGCCACAGCCAAATCAACCAAACTAGTGTCATTAGTTTCTCCCCCTCCTCGATGCGAAGGCACAGTTACGAGACCATGTTTGCCGGCCAGCAGACAACACTGAACAGTTTCGGTGAGAGTGCCAACTTGATTTAGTTTAATTAAAATAGCAGAGATGGCTTTTTCATCAATAGCCCTTTGCAGTCTTGTTACATTTGTGGCTGTCAGATCATCTCCCAGATTGAGAATTTGGTGCTGTTGGGTGATTTGGGTGAGTTTCGTCCAGGCAGGCCAGTCGTCTTCGGCCAGCATATCTTCAACAGATATGATGGGGTATTTATCTAGCCAAGGCGAGTAATAAGCAATTAGTTGATCTGACGACATATCTTGATGCTCAAGACACAAATGATATTGGCCGTCCCGGTAGAATTCACTGGCGGCGGCGTCAATCGAGATACCCATGTCAAGGCCTGGTTTAAAACCCGCTTGCTCAATAGCCTGAGTTAAATATTTGAGCGGTGATTCATTGCTTTCTATACCCTCAGGCGCAAAAGCTCCTTCGTTACCCACATTGGTTGAGAGATGATGATCAGACAGAACTTTTTCCAAAATATGATAGGTTTCCAGAACAGATTCTATACTTTGTTCACAGCTGCTGTGTCCCAGAGCGGTCAGACAATATTCTTGCAGGTCTGTACTTTGATGAGCATGTTTACCGCCTTCAATCGCCACCATCATTGGTTTGGGTAGGGATTTAAGATTGGGCTGAGTTTGGTAAGTATCAATAATATATTGATAAAAAGGTATATTTTTGCTGTTGGCTGTGGCTTTGGCAACCGCCAGTGAAATGGCCAAAATAGCATTCCCGCCAAGCCGGTTCTTATTGGGCGTACCATCTAAATCGATCATAATTTGATCTACCTGTTGTTGGTTTTCGGCCGGTTGTCCAATTATGGAGGGAGCGATAATTTGGCCAATATTTTGGACAGCTTTAAGTACACCTTTCCCCTGGTAGCGGGTAGGGTCGTTATCAGTCAACATCACGGCTTCATGGGAGCCGGTTGATACTCCGTAAGGGACTGATACTGAAGCCGAACTTTGATCGTCTAAAATCACAGTTGCTTGAAGAGTTGGATAGCCACCGGAAGCCAATACTTCCTGACCTGATACGGATGTAATTTTTACTAAACCCATGATATGCTCCTTTTAAACCGATGAAAGGCTAATTATGGCAGGTAGTGTGTCTACTTCTATTAAACAAGATATTGAGAGCCGTGCCAATCGGCAAAAGGCCAGACACAGTCAGCGGTTTTTTAAAACCGGGCACAGATGCCCAGAACGATGCTTCGCTATGCCATAGAAAAGTTTCCCCAGAAAAAAAGACAAAGATATTTAAGTATTAAATAGGTTTTGGATAAAATAAGCTTGACTTGATATAATAAGCTTGATAGATAAAGGAAAAAGATGCAACCTCATTCCATGTGCGCCGTGGCCCTTTCAGATTATATATGGCATTGGGATGGCGCAACGGGAAAAGATTATCGGGTGTCGGTGGAGTATCGGCGCTATGATGGTACTTACCGCAGTCTTAAATATCGCTGTACCCCTACTCTTTCTACGGATCGCCGTCAGTTAGATGTGTTTGTGGTCAGAGATGGTGGGGGAATTGCCTGCACGGTGACTTTGATGAAATCCGGATCAGAGGGTTCAGAAGTAACCTCACGGCACTCCCAGCAGCACGTGTCGGGATTACGTGAAGTTTATAACCTATATCGAGGTAAAGTTAAAAATGGTATGCACTATAACAGCCTGATGTACAAAAGGTTTGAAGGAGAATTAATTAGCCGAGCTGATCCCAAAAAGATGAGGATAGTCACCGAAGTGCTTGTTGATGAATACAAATTTGTACCCATCAGTTATCAGGTTGAAATTGATTAGTTTTTATCTTTGATTAGCACAGATAATATCAGCCAAATACCGGGTGGAGGGGTGAGCAAACATACCGATCCGGCTCATGATAAACCAGGCCAATTCACGCGAGTAACCACTCACGCTTGCTTGAGGTAAAGTTATACCGCCATGTCTATTCGCAGTGCCCACGAGAACTTCATAATTAAGTTTTTTGGTTTCATCAACTTTGTACCGCAGGCCACGATCTCCAACCAGCCGATATGTTTCTTCTTTAAACTTAATAAATCTCTGTTTTGATTGATAATCACCATGTGGACCCACAGACTGATTTACCCTAGCCTTCATTTTGGCCAGTAGAGCGGACAACGTTTGACACCAAAAAATTACACTGTTTGGATAAAACTTGGATTGTCTCAGACAATCCAAATGTTCTCTTTGAACTGATGGGGGAAGAGTTTTTTGTTGTTTAACGACTTCAAGTCCATATTCCAACAAAATATTCAATGCTTCTTCCGGATCATCTGTGAGGCCAACTAAAAGGCCCTCAAAACCTGTGGCTTCCAAGAGACCTGGGCTTTTGTCTGGACTGAGGGTGCCAACAAAACCTGGTCCTCCGTACCAACGCACCTCAAACCAAGCCGCGGTAGGAACTAAAACTCTCTCATATTGTTGATGCAGTAAGTCAACGGTATCTTCAATTCTGTCGACCGGTTTTCCTGAGTATTTTAAAAGACGAAGAACATAATCGCCCTGATCTCCGAATGGAGCAGGCTTAATAATAGTATGAGGAGTTATAACTTCAGGAGAGGCTTGTGAGGGAGTTTCTGAGCGAATCATACTTAAGTTTAAGTTAAATATTCCCTTCGAAACAATATACTCAAAGTATATCAAATAAATATATCAATCTCAATCGCCATTTTAACGTTTGGCTGACTATTTTTTTAAATAAGGATTGATCCCCATATAGTACAATAAACAACTATGCTGCAACTTTCTCCGTCTGATCAACGCAAAAAATTGCTTAGACAAGAATATTTAACCCGGATGAATAAAGTGGTGGACTATATTTATGATCATTTGGCGGAACCCATTACTTTAAATCAACTAGCGCGAGTTGCCATCTTCTCTCCGTTTCATTTTCATAGATTATTTTCTGCATTTATTGGTGAAACTCCCAGCGCTTTTATCAAGAGATTGAGATTGGAAAAAGCCGCTTCCGCGCTGCGTTTAAAGACTGCAGACTCAATCACAAATATTGCACTTGATTGCGGTTTTTCAAGTTCTGCTCTCTTTTCCAGGGTTTTTAGAGAACATTTTTGTATGAGCGCAAGTCAGTATAGAGTCAGCGGTTATTTAGAATTGTCACCGAGAGAAAAACGAAAAAATCAAAAAAAGAGCCAAGATAGCAAAAAAAGACAAAATCATCGCAAGCTTGGACAACATCAGACCAACTTGAGTCAAGAAAAAGAAACTGTTTCGCCATATATTAATGAGCAGTCATTAGTTATGGAAAGGAATAAAACTATGAAAGTTCATGTTCAGGTTAAAGAGATACCGGCTATGCACGTGGCATACTTCAGACATGTCGGACCTTATCATAAAATTGAAGAGGCTTTTCAAAGACTCAAGGCATGGGCTGAACCCAGGGGTTTGTATGAACAGGACAACATCAAGGTTTTGGCGGTTTATCATGATGATCCGGAAGTCACCGATGAGTCAAAACTTCACTCAAGCGCCTGCATCACTATTCCCAGTGACTCAAAAGTGAGTGGTGAGGAGGGCATGATGGATATTCCGGGAGGTCAATACGCGGTAGCAAGAGTTGAGATTAATACTGATCAGTTTGATGAAGCCTGGAATGCCTTACTTAGAGATTGGCTGCCAGAAAGTGGTTTTCAGCCCGATGATAGACCCTGCTATGAGCTGTATATCAACGATGCAAAATATCACCCCGAGGGTAAACATATTGTGGATATTTGTGAGCCTGTTAAACCTTTATAGTTTTTAACTAATTTTTTATCAATCCCGAGCTTAACAACTCGGGATTTTTTATGAATGAATGAAGGGAGAAATTAATACTATTGACATGGATTCTTTTTCACTATTAAATGAATTAATTAATAATTTTTTCGGTTTAGCCATTTAGGTTTTACCGGGATGATAAAAGGAGAAAGCCATGCCCGCAGCAAAGAAAAAGGCGACACGCAAGACTGCTAAAAAAGCAGTGAAGAAGACTGTGAAAAAAACAGTCAAAAAAGTAACTAAGAAAAAAGCAGTTAAAAAAACTGCTAAGAAGAGAAAATAGTTTTTATTTTGATTTGAGAAACGGCGCTTTCGGGCGCCGTTTTTTATGTCAAAATCAAAAACCCAAGCCAACTACTTAAAAAACCCCAGTTTTATGAGTAGATCAATGACTAATCGTCTTAATTCTTCTTGGGGGCTGGTTTTTTCGGAATAGCGAAAACAGACTGTAAGTCGTTTTTGACTTTCAAAGTAAACAATATCAAGAGCATGAATTGTATAATGGCCCTCTTTTGCTTGAGCAACAACATTTTGAATGGCCTCTCGAATTCGTTTGGCCCAATCATTAATCACTCTTTGAGGTAGGACAGTGTCAAAAATGAAAGAAAATGAATTAACCCCTCCGACAAAAGTAACCTCACGATCAATTAAAGATTCAGCATGATGAATAACTTCAGGTAAGTATATGGAGGTAAAATTTACTTCAAGCTTTTCTAATAATTCGACACTAAGATGCTCATCTTTGATTCTGGATACTTCAAGCATAATTGGTTTTGGTTTACCGATGGGGGTGCGAGCGAGAGCTTCTATAAATTTTGACATGTTATTAATATATCAAAGAATATATTAGTAATCAATAGTATTATTAGCCAGGACGCAAAAGTTAGGGTTATTCTTGGTTTGGTTCTGGGGTTTCGTCCTCAAGCGGTAATATGCCTCGCATTAAGTTATGATCTCAATTTCAATTTAGGGAGGAATCCACCTTCAACAATAACTTCATAATTTTGTGGTAGGGTGACTCGATTTTCTTCCCCTAAATTTTTTGCTAAAATAATATAAGTTTTGACCCTCTTTAGATTTGCCACATAGAAAATAAGTTACATCTCCAACGATAAGGCTATATGTTTCTGCGGCCTGTTCTTATGCTTCTAACATTTCTTCATTTCTATTGATTACAAGTTTGTTACAATTGGAGGTATGCTACGAGACAATGGCGAAAAGCATGATTTAAAAGTAGTTCTCCCCGGCGAAATGGGAGTGGCTACAGATGGAACAATTGGTACTTTTGCTTGCGGTGCTCAAAAAGGTTGTCGGGGTTACTTGGTTTATGACATGAGAAGAGCCTTGGCAGGTGTGGCACATGTTGATTTTTACGATCAGGACCTGAATGCGGTCAAAAGTCTTGTTAACTGGTTGTCTGAAAAAGGTGCCAGCGATCTAATGGTTAAATCAACCCGAAATGCCGATCTGGAGACAATAATAAACAAATTGGGTTTGCATCGGGGACAAGGCGACCTGCCCGATCCAGAATTTGTTTTTGATGTGCAATCGAAAGAAGTTACTGGAGGAATGGCACTTGCTGACAAAAAAATGGCCTTTTTTTCAAGAAAGGGGCGATTGAGAGAAAGGCTGCTTGGCGGCGATCATTCTTTGCTTGAAATTTAGAACTTATGTTAACATCACTTATTTAACCTTAAGTTGACCTTTTTTCAGTAGTTATTAAATATTGTTAATTTTCGCACCTGTTCACGACTAAACCTCGGTGGTGTTTCAGGTTCACATGTTTCTTTTTTCATACTACCCATTAGTCTAATATAATTTATTTTGATAGTAATTTTAAGTCTAAGTTATTTATTTTTTCAATACTGTTTTGCATTTCTCCCTACAGATTTATGAAGGAACAAAATATTTGCCCAATTGCCAATTATAATGCAAAAGCAAATAAGCCCTATTTCGAATAAAGGTAATAAGTTCCAGAGACAGGATGTTTTGGGGTCAGATACGGGAGAGTGTTAGAAACTTATTTGTTACCAATGACACTACTCAGTGACTCGTCAAGCGCCTGTTTAATTAAGTATTCGAGTTTTGTGTAATTACCATCATCTGCTAAATACATAGCTTGCAGGTAGCTTTCTCGATCTTGTTTATTGTTAGCTTTGATTTCAATGGGTGGAAGTCCAAGTTGTAAAAGAATGAATGTGGTAAGCATACGACCAAGTCGGCCATTATAATCCTTAAAAGGATGTATCCAAACGAATCGATGTTGAAACCAAGCAAGAAGTTCAATAATTGCTGTAACTTCTTCGCGATCTAGATGTTTGAGTCGTTCTGCTAGATCAGCACAAAGATTAGTGATAAGTGCTGGAACCAAATGAGGCAATGGAGCTTCTTTGCCAGAGTATTGAACACGAACTGTACGATATTTGCCTGCCCAGTCGGGGAAAATCCAAGCATAAGCAATCTCATGGACTTTGAGGATTAATTGAGGGGTAAGTTCTCGGTGGAAGTTGATAGCAATAAACTCAAGTCCCTTTATTGTGCCCTTTAGTTCAAGTTGCAGTAATTTGGTGCGAGGGACAATACCAAAAGAAGTTTGTTTGTATGAAGTAGCCCCTTTGAGTTTGGTGGAAGATTTATTCATCGTAAAATGGCGTTAACCATGCGACGAGTTATAGTTTCACCCTCTAATTTGGTTGTACGAAAGATCATCTCGGGCAAAAAACTACGCAAGAAAGATAACCCAGTTTTTTTGTTAGATTTGCTTTTCCGATACTTGTCATATTTTTGTTGTAACTTTGATTTCATATTTAAATTGTAACACAAGAGGTAGGAGTTTACGTAGAAATCACTATATTAAAGTATAACTTGGGGTGGTACACCGGACTCGAACCGGCGGCCTCCGCTTTCACAGAGCGGCGCTCTAACCAACTGAGCTAGTACCACCATTTAATTTCATTGTTCACCCTTTTGCCCTTTGGTCAAGCGGCCTCCCCGCCAAGGGCGGGACTCCTAACCAACTGAGCTAGTACCACCATTTAATTTCATTGTTCACCCTTTTGCCCTTTGGTCAAGCGGCCTCCCCGCCTGGGCGGGACTCCTAACCAACTGAGCTAGTACCACCATCAATCCACCTCATCAAGTACGCCCAGCAGGATTCGAACCTGCGACCTACTGCTTAGAAGGCAGTTGCTCTATCCAACTGAGCTATGGGCGCTCTCGACAAACACATATTATACCTGACGTGGCTCAAAGTTATAAAGTACAATTTAAAAACAGATGAAGAAACAACTGGCTGTTTGGTTATTAGCACTTTGGTTGGTGATAGGTATTTTTTTTACACTGACTGCATTTTTTGGCTGGTTTGGAAGTTGGACAGGAATTGTTATGGCTGGACTCGTGGTTTTGACTTGCCTAAGTGTAGGATATGGCTGGTTGAATTTTTGGCGAGTTGCTAAACACAATTTGCGTATTAAGTTAGGTTTACTTTTCGTCGTTTGGTTTTGTCACTCTCTACAAGTTTTTGTTCCAGAAACCGGTTTCGATGCGCTCTGGTATCACTTACCGGTAGCAAAAAAAATTGTTTCGAGTCAGAGTTTGGTTTTCGATCCCGAAATTTATCAAACCGTGAATCCCCTATTTTCAGATCTTTATTTTGCTGGAGGATTTGGTTTGGCTGGCGAAATGGGGTCAAAAATGGTAGCCTTCTCTTTTGGCCTTGTTTTTCTCATAAGCGTTTGGCTGGTGGCCCGGAAATTTTTAAATCGGGACTGGGCTTTATCCACTATATTAATCGTGTCTGTATTTCAACCAGTGGCGTGGCAATCTGCCAGTTTTTATGTTGATGTGGCCAAAGCATTATGGGAGATATCTGCACTTTTTTGTATTTTGGAGCTTTGGCAAAGTCGCAAACATCAGACCATGTGGTTAATTATATCCAGCTTGTTTATTGGGGCATCGTTGGGGACAAAGGCATTTAGTTGGTTGCTGCTGCCGGTTTTCCTTGTAATTATTTATTTAGTTTTGATTAATCGACAGATGAACAGCAGACAAGCAGTAGTTTCGAAACCGAATGTTGCCCTGCTAATTAATCTCTGGCTCATATTATTTTTTGTGTGTTTGATTCCCCTGCCTTATATCTTGCATGCTTGGGTTCAGACAGGCGATGCTTTTTTTCCAATTACCCAGCATTTGCTGAAGATCCAAGAAATTAGTGGCGTGGCGGTGAGTTCGGCGGGTGAGGTAAAAAATCTTCTCGCTTATTTTTTCAACCGTTTACTCAGTTTACCGCTTGCCCCATTTTACTTTGAAACTGCTCGTGATTATATTTTTCCTTTAGGTCTATTATTACTCCCATTTTCTATTTCTGGTTGGCGTCAAAAGAAACTTCAAACGTCTAACCTCGTATTAATTATTTACGCTTTATATAGTTGGTTAATATGGTGGTTTGTGCCCCCCTTATCCACTCGTTATGCTATATCAGGATTCGTAATATTAATCTTAATTTGGCTGATAGGATTAAACAGTTATACTCGAAATATTGTGGCCAAAAGAAGCAAAAATTTTAACTGGAGACTATCAAAAAAGATGTTGGAAAAAATAATCCTATTGATGGTGCTGGTTAACTTTTTGCCGAGATTAATTGTTGGCGTCCGCAGTAGTCGATATCTGTTAGGTTTTGAAACTTCAGATCAATACCTTGAGCAATTCTATGACGGCAACATTGACACCAAACTCCGGCAATGGCGAGGCAAATAGTTAATCTTTAATTTGCCCGGTGATAAGAAAATTATGATTTTGCGGCAGAAATGATTTTCTTAGCTTTACTTTTGGCGGTTTTTTTCAGTTTGCGGACAGTTTTCTTGGCCGCTGTCTTAACTTCCAGCTTATAAGCCTCTGGATCTTTTTGGTAATCATCTTTGGCTTTTCTAATATCGTCCGTGACTTTTTTGATCGCCTGATTAGCTTTTTGGCGGTTTTTTTCATCGGATAAGAAAACAGCAGCGGCTCCTGTAACCATACCTGCCAGCAGTGTAAATAAATTTCTATTTGCCATATAGGACTCCTTTTATTTTTTCTGTACCTATTATTATAACTTAGACAAGCAAGTGGCTTAAGGAACTTGCAACAAAGTTAAAGTATTGGTTAGCCCAGGCTTTTTCCAGAAGGTGCCGTGAACTAAAAGCACATGATCTCCCGGTTTGGTAATGCCTAATTTGGCAAATTGATCCAGTAGTTTTTCGGAACTTTCCAATTTATCTGAGTCTGGTAACTCAATCATGAATGACGTGACATCATACAAAAGACTCATTTTTCGGTAAGTTTGAGGATTACTGGTGAGGGCAAAAACGGGGATGTGAGGTCGAAATCTGGCGATCATTTTAGCTGTGTCACCGGTTTCAGTCAGACAAACAATCTTGTCGATTTTAATTCGACCGTCAGTCAGAAGTGAATCTTCAACTAAACTGGCAGCAGCATGAGCCATGTATGAAGTTGGTTCACAAAAGATGGGCTGAATTGGCTTGTAGGAAGCGTGCTGCTCATTAAACTCAGCGATGATGGCTTGAGTGGCTACGGCCTCAACCGGATATTTACCTATGGTAGTTTCTTCACTTAACATGACCGCATCAGTGCCATCATAAATGGCATTCGCTACATCAGAGACCTCGGCTCTGGTTGGTCGGGGATGGTCGACCATGGATTTGAGCATCTGGGTGGCGGTAATGACTGGCTTGGCATGCTGTCGGCATTGGTGAATGATAGTTTTTTGCCAGTAGGTTAACTTTTGGAATGAAATTTCAACGGCCAAATCACCTCTAGCGACCATGACTGCATCTGAGGCAATAATAATTTCTTCAAGGTGATCAATGGCAGATTGATTTTCGATTTTGGCCACAATATCTTGAGTTAAGTTTCTTTTTTTCAACTCTGCCCGGAGTATTTCTATATCTTGAGCATTACGGACAAAGGACAAACCGATATAATCGACCAAATCATTAGTTGCGGCGTCTAGATGTTTGATGTCTTGCTCAATCAGTGCGGGCAGATTGATAGTGACTCCTGGCGTGTTGAGAGTTTTGCGATGACCAACTTCAAAATTACTTAAAGCTCTGGCCTGAAGACAACTGCCTGCCTTAGATTCAATAATAAATTCTCCCAGTCCGTCATCAATCAAAATTGAATCATCGACACTGAGCGCATCAATCACGTCTTGGGGAATTTGAGGTTGATTTGGTTTGGGTTCGTCTTGATCCGAGCAAAAGGTAATAACTTGATCCTTGGTTACCACGAAAGCCTTACCATTAAGCAGATTAATGCGAATCTCCGGACCTTGTAAATCGAGCAGAATAGCTATCGGCTGACCCATTTCTTTGGCGATTTGGTGGACTCGTTTAATTCTTTCCAGGTGCCACTCAGGGGTTGAGTGTTTAGTATTAAATCTGGCCACGTTCATGCCATTCTCGATTAATTGTCTGATAATTTCTTCAGATTGTGTTGCTGGACCAATGGTAGCCACAATCTTTGTTGATTTTGTCATGCATCCTTTCCATACTCCTCTTGAGTTGTGGTTTAGTTTGGGTTAGAGTGATTTGGTAATTGAAGTAATTGTAAACTAAAGAAGGACAACTGTCATGGGAGATGCTACACCAAAACTTCAGACCGGAGATGATATCGCAATTGCGGCGGTCAGTAAACAAACTAAACAATTAACTGAGGCCGAAGAAGTGGCGGCATCAGACGAGCTTGCAGAGACCCTAACTTCTCTCCAGAGTCTGATTGAACGCAACGCCAACAAAATTAATCAAGTCAAACAAGATTTAAGAGAAAAAAGAGAGAGTCTCAAGAGTGTTTACGATAACGATGCCGGACTGAGTGGTGCACAGGAAGAATTGGATCAGTTCAGTCAAAAAGTCAGAGAACGTCGGGTGCAAATTAGCAATGATCCTCAAGCCGTGTCTTTGAAAAATGACATTGGTGAGCTGAACGAAAGTAAAAGAGATTTAGAGATGGCCCTCAGCGATCATCTGGTTAATTACTACCAATTAACCAATTCCACTAGTTTTGATACCAGTGATGGTGATCAGTGGGAGTTCAAGATCACAGCCAAAGTCAAAACCCAGCACAAGTAGTCCATTTTTGGACTATCTGGAAATTCGTTCAGCGATCTTCTGTAACACCAACGGAGAAATATTTTTCATCCGTTTGAGTGAGCGAGATCTTCTTTTCAATCTTTTGATTTGAATCTTTTTCACTGCCCGTTCTTTGGAAGGTTTACTATAGTATTGGCCATCTTTTGCATCTTGGACGATATCAGTCATTGATACTGCCTTTTTGAATTTTTTGATGACGTCATGGGTTGAATCTTTGCCTTGGGCTCTAATTATGACTGGCATATGACTCACCTCCTTCCAAAGTTAGTCTATTGACTAATGTAGGCGGTAATTATATCACCTCTTGGCTTGATTGGCGGATCTGATGAGCCAACTCGGCTAGATCTTTATCATCAGCTCTTAAGGAATCATTTGAACTTAAGTAACCGGGATAAGTTTTGAAGAACTGCTTGTAATCGGGATTCTCATTTTCTCTCCAGGTTTTAAGATCACCTGTCCCGTGCATGGGAAAAAGTTTGGTATGAAGATGGTCAACCGCAAACCCTTCAAAAAACATACCGCATCGAGCCACATCTTTAAAGTGATGATCTAAAATTCTGGCCACTTTTTTGGTAGCGATCATTAATTCGCCCAGAACCTGATCGGATTGTGCAAAAGCATAACTACTATAGTGATCTTTTGGAATGACCACACTAAACCCTTTGGTATTGGGAAAAATACTCAGAAAGGCCATGTGTTTGTCCGAGCTCCAAATCACGTGAGCCGGAATTTCGCCTCTGACTATGGCGCAAAATAAACAGTCTGGCTTATTGCTCATAAACTTCTTTAATTAATTCAATTATTTTTTTCAAGCCCAGTGGGGTAGCTTTTTGACTTCTGTGTTTACGCGATCCATTAAGCAGCATCTTGCCGCTGGGATGATAGTACCAAGTTCCTTCTCCGTCTATTTCTAAAATTTTGCGGTAAAGAGGTTCAAGGCTAATCGCTTGATCTGGCCTAACCTTAATCCGCACATGACCTTGCTGAGTGTCTTTTCTCACCACTAAGCCGTAACCCATTTTTTGAGCTAACTTAATTGTGGCATCATTTCTGGTTTCAATTGCCAGACAGGGAATTGATCCCAGTTCAAAAGAAATGCCTTTTTCTTTAATGACTTCCTCGGCTTTAATTTGTTGGGTGATAGCGGCATAGGCCGAGTCTAAACATTCAAATCCAAAATTAAGCTGAGAATCATCATTATGTGGATCGATATATTCCATGCCATGAATTAATTCGTGGAGCATGAAATTATAACGAATATGATTGGCGTCTGGCCATTCAATTTCACCAAAATGATCAATTTCGGTCACGTGCTTGATTATGGCCTGCAGAGATAAATCAACCTTAAGTTCTGGGTGGAGCTGACAGAGATGATCATAAACCAGCGAACTGGCAGAAATGTGTTCCAGTCCCCTGTCGGGTTGATGGTGATCAAATTCACCCAGGCCGGTGTCCACATGCACAATTTGTGCTGTGGCGAACCCTAAGTGAAGACGATTGGTTTCGGAGAGGGTATCTCCGGGGTCAACAAAAGCTACTTGGGCCGAAGCATAATCCTGGGCATCGTAGCGTTTAAACAGCCAAACGGCGGTTATTGCATCAAGATCTGGAGCATGGTGGGTGACTATTAATTTTCTGTCTGGCATGGGCCTTAATAGTATACCATCCTAAATAACCAACCACACCATCCTTATAAGGAGTGTTGTAGTTGGTTTTCCCCACCGGGAAAGTAAGCTTAGTATACAATTAATTACAGTAAGTTATACTCGGAAAAAGGTATGTATCATCAGTCAATAGCCAGCTTCCTTGAGGTCAGGAAAAACTATTATAAGACTAAGTATTTATTGCACTTTTTGCGGTAATAGTCGGCTGATAATTTCTTTTTGAGACAAGAGTTTGGATGTTTGGTTACTTCTGTCTTTCCACTCGATTGAGTCCCCGGTTTTGGCGGATATAACTAGTCGGACAGGAGCTCCAATTAAGTCGGCAGCGGCAAATTTTTTACCTGCTGGAGTGTCTCTATCATCCCACAAAACATCAACTCCCAAGTTAATGAGTTGTTTATAGAACTTTTCGGCTGATTTTTCTCCGCCAGGTAAAGAAATAAGTTGAACCGCAAAGGGCGCGATGGATTTTGGCCAGACAATCCCATTTTCATCATGATGTTCTTCAACAATGGCGGCCATAGTTCTGCCAATGCCAATACCATAACAGCCCATGTAGTAAGGTTTGGGCTGACCGTCAGTGGCTTGATAAGTCGCCCCCTTCATTTTTGAAGAATAATGAGTTCCCAGTTGAAAAATGTTGCCCACTTCGATACCCTTAGCTTCTTGAAGTATTTTTCCTTCATGGTTAGTTTGACCAGCCTGTGCTAAAGCAATATCTGCTTCAATATCGGATTTAAAATCACGTCCATAATTAACATTGAAGGTGTCGGTTGTTTTTTCTTTTTGACCACCGATGAAATTAATAACTGTTTTGAGTGATAAGTCTCCCACATATAAAGCTTTATGGCCCCAAGAGTGCACGTATCCAGGCTGAGTATCAATTGATGTCAGATCTTCCAGTGTGGCCTCATCTAATAACTCAATTGCTCCAATGGCTTTTTCTAATTTGGTTTTATTGACTGTCAGATCTCCTCGAATTGTGGCAATTACAATCTGTCCTGTATCTAAACGCTTATAAACAACGTTCTTTAAGAATCGCCATTTGGGTTGTTTAAAATGAAGTTCAAAATCGTTCATGTTGGTGACCTCGGTAGGCAGATCCTGGACCTCCATAGGCAAAGGTTTTTCCTCCGGGTTAACTATTTCGAGTTTGACCTGAGCGACATCTTCATGAGCGCAGTAACTGTTGTCTGCAGTTTGCAGGTAGCGGCTCTCCCCAACTTGGGAATCTACAATAAACTCATGGCAATACTCTCCACCAATGTAACCGTTATCTGCCAAAACCTGCTTAACTTTAAGGCCAAGCTTTTCAAAAATTCTAAAATAAGCATCGGCCATTTGCTGATAAGTCATTTTAAATGCTTGACTGTCCACATCAAAACTATAAGCATCCTTCATGAGAAATTCACGGACTCTGAGCAAGCCACCTCTGGCTCTAAGTTCATCCCTGAACTTTTGTGAAAACTGGTAAATATTAAAAGGCAAGTCTTTATAGGAAAGCTGAAATTTACGGACCACATCAACAAACATCTCTTCGGCTGTGCCACCAAGCGCAAACTTAGCTCCTCGCCGATCGGGCACGGTCATTAAACCAAAATTGCCTGCATTATTGCGGTTTGTTTCTTGCCAGAGTTCTAAAGGGTGTAATACGGGAGAAATCATTTCCTGAGCACCGGTCAAGTTCATTTCCTGGCGGATGATGTCAACAATTTTATTTTGTACCCTCATGCCCAAGGGTAGGATGAAGTAGCGGCCAGCCACACTCTCTCGAATATAGCCACCTCTCACCAGCATTTGATGGCTGACGAGAGTTGCGTCTTTTTGGGTATCTTTAGTGGGTTTGCCGAAAAGACGAGAGTACTTCATGTTATTTCCAAAACTCTACCTCATCGGCAATCAATTTAGCGATTGAGATAATTTCTATGTTGTTTGGTAGAACCGGATGATGGATTGTATTGGTAATAACTACTTTATCAATTGGGGCCGTTTTAATTTTGTCTAAGGCTTGACCGGCGAACAAGCCATGAGTGGCCAGAAAATAAATTTGATTGGCTCCCTGCTTTTTAAGAAATTCAGCTGTTTCTATGGCAGTGCTACCTGAGACAATAATGTCGTCAAATAAAATGACTTGTTTGTTTTTAACACTTCCCTTAAGACTGACTACGGTTACAACACCTGTTTTATTGTCACGGTGTTTATTAATGTTCAGCAATTCAATATCCAGCTGTTTGGCAAATTCACGGGAGCGTTTTAGGCCACCAAAATCTGGACTAACCACAACAGTTTGTTCAAGATCAAGATGAGTTTTGACATAATCGACCATGAGTTGTTCGGCCGAAATATGAGTAGTGGGGACGGAAAAAAATGCAGGGATACTTGTGTTATGAAGATCAATGAGGACTACTCTCCGAACAAAAGAATTTGACACAATGTCGGCAACTACTTTGGCAGAAATTGGCTCTCCCGGTAAGAAGACTTTATCTTGAAGTGAGTAGCCCATCCAAGGTATAACGGCTTCGACCGATTTTGCCCCCATCCGTTCCAAGGCATCTGTGAGCAGTAAAAATTCAATAATTTGTTGATCGGCGGGATTGGAAAATGATTGAAGGATAATCACGTCTTGTCCTCGAACATCATCCTCCACCCTTACTCGACGTTCACCGTTGGCAAAAACACTGCTTGATGTTTTAACTAACGACACGCCCAAGTTTTCGGCAACTTCTTTGGCTAGTTGATGATTTGAAGAACCGGATAGTAATCTCATAGTATTTGAACTATTGTTATTAGTTGTAGTTTAACCTGTAGCTTAAGTTTCGTCTAGCCTTCTAACCGCGATGCGATGGGGCGTTAATTAATCCACACTTTTTGTATTTTAAGCCAGAACCGCAAGGACATAGGTCGTTGCGACCAATTTTAATTTGTTTTTCTCCAGGTTCTGGTTTGCGGGCAGTGGCTCCCTTAGCTCCTGCTAATGCGGCGGCAAAGTCATTTCGGGAAGCTTGTTTGTTTTGTGGGGCAGGTTTTGGCAGGCTGGCATCGGCTACCTCTTTGGCTAGTTCTTCATGAATATCATCCTTGTGGGCCACAAGTTGTTCGGGGGTAGGTCTGGTGATTGGAGTTTGGTTGACTTGAACTCTAAACATACGGCTGGCAATTGTTGATTCAATAGCTCCCAGTAAGGTTTCAAACATGGAAAAAGCCTCTTTTTTATATTCGGATAGCACGGTTTGTTTATCGCCTCTTAGCCAGATACCTTGTCTGAGCGAATCCATGGCATCCAAGTGATCCATCCATTGCTGATCAATGGTGGAAATTGTCACCAATCTTTCCAGTAGTCTCATTTGTGCTTCACCCAGGGTTTGTTCTCTGGCCTGATATGTTTGCTCTGCCAAAGTTATAAGTTTTTCTCCAATTTGATCTACGTCATCAACTTTTTTCAGATCTTCTGTCAATCTTTGTTGGGAAGTTTGATCAAAAGGAATGAGTTTGGCAAACTCTTTGGCCAAGGTTACATATTCACTATCGGTGTATTCGTGTGGTGCGTATAAACTGGCAATGGATTTAACTTCATCTCGGATGTATCCCAAAATTTGATCTTTCAGGCTGGTTTGGGTGTCTGATGTTGTTTGGCTGGCTTGTTCCAATAGTCGTCTGCGACGGGCATAAATAATATCCCGCTGTTTATTCATGACATCATCAAACTCCACCAACCGCTTTCTTTGATCAAAGAAGAAGCCTTCAACTTTAACTTGAGCTGATTCAATCGATTTGCCGATCATGCCGTGTTCGATGGGCTGGGATTCATCAATCTTGAGAAAATCCATCAGCTTGGAAATCTGTTCCCCACCGAAGATCCGCATAATTTCGTCTTCGAGCGAAATAAAGAATTGAGAAGCACCGGGGTCACCCTGCCGACCGGATCGACCTCTGAGCTGATTATCAATTCGGCGTGATTCATGTCGTTCTGTACCTAAAATAAAAAGTCCCCCAGTTTTCACAACTTCGTCGTGATCTTTTTGCCATTTAGTCAGGGCTTTCGCGTAATCTGAAAGTTTATAATTTGTCGGATTAATTGAAGGAGGTAAACTAATACCAGGAGGAACACTCACTTTTTTTGCAGATTTGGTTAGATTTTTTTTACGAAAATCCTTAAGTTCTGGTTTAGCGCCTCCCAAAACAATATCCACTCCCCGACCAGCAATGTTGGTGGCAACAGTAATTGCCCCTTTTCGACCTGCATCGGCAATAATAAAAGCTTCCTTTTCATGGTTTTTGGCATTTAGTATTTGATGAGGTACTTTTTTACGACTTAAAAAATCAGCCACAATTTGGTTATGACTAATTGATCTGGTGCCAATTAAAATAGGTTGACCATTGGCATAAATTTCTTCAACTTTTCTGACGATAGCCGAGTATTTTGCGGCGGTAGTTTTATAGACAACGTCGGCCATATCCTGACGGATAATCAGCTGATTGGTGGGAATGACAATAACATCAGTGTTATAAATTTTTCTAAACTCTTCAGCTTCGGTTTGAGCTGTTCCTGTCATACCGGCAAGCTTCTGATAAAGACGAAAATAATTTTGAATGGAAATGGTGGCCAGAGTTCTTGATTCCTGTTGAATGGGGACATTTTCTTTAGCCTCTATTGCCTGGTGTAAACCCTCGCTGTAACGACGGCCATACATTAATCTGCCCGTATGTTCATCCACAATGATAACTTGGTTATCTCGAACGATGTAATCTTTATCTCTGGTAAAAATCGTCCTGGCTTTAAGAGCGCTTTCTACATGATGGATGACGTCAAAGCTCTCTTCATAAAGATTCTTGACTCCCAATTTTTGTTCCAGTCGTTTGACACCTAAATCCGTTAAAGTGACAGATCTGGCTTTTTCATCAACTTTATAATCTGCCTCCTTGGTTAAAGAAGTCACCATTTTGGCATATTGATAGTATTTGTCAGTGGGGTCGGCATCTGGAGCAGAAATAATTAAAGGGGTACGAGCCTCATCAATCAAAATTGAATCAGCCTCATCAACAATGGCAAAGTGATGACCAAATTCTTTGCGCTGAACCATTTGTTCCAAACTTTGCACCATGTTATCTCTAAGGTAATCAAAACCAAATTCATTATTTGTGCCATAAGTAATATCGGCTAAATAAGCTTGTTGGCGAGTGGCTGGCTCGAAGTGTTCCAGACGTTCATCTCCGCGTTCCTGCGAATCAATATCCGGGTTATAGAATTTAGCCTGGTCATGAGTAATAACTGCCACTTTTAAACCTAGGAAATGATAAATCGGTCCCATCCAGCCAGTACCGGTTTCCGCCAGGTAATCATTGACAGTAACTAAATGTGCCCCTTTGCCAAGCAAAGCATTGAGGTAAAGTGGAGCGGTTACGGTTAGGGTTTTACCCTCTCCGGTTTTTTGTTCGGTAATGGCACCTTTGTGCAGGGCTATACCAGCTAAGAGTTGAACATCAAAATGGCGCATGCCCAGGACACGCCGAGAAGTTTCTCTGACTGCGGCAAAAGCCTCCGGCAAGATATCATCCAAAATTTCTGCCTCTGTTTTACTCTCTTGTCTACCTTTCTCAATCTTGTCTTTAAAAACTTCAGTTTGACCGGCTAATTTTGAATCACTCAGGCTTTTATATTTTGACTCCAGAGCATTAATTTGATCGACAATTTTCTGGTAGCGGTCCAGAGATTTTTTATTCTCATCAAAGAGGTTTTTGAATAGGCCTAACATGGGAGGCAATTATGGCAGAAAAAGGCTATTTTGTGGAGGGGTAGATAAATAAAATATTGAGGGTCCCAATTGACAGTGATTTGATATTCTCAAGTTTGCTGTCTACGGTTAAAATTGGTAAATATCGAAAGACTCTACATCAAGTTTTTGATGAGTTCTGGGATTTGCACTTGTCCATCCTTGGTTTGCCAGTTTTCCACACAGGCGGCCAAAAGTCTGGGTGTGGCCACCATAGTGTTGTTGATAGTGAAAACATACTTGATTGAACCGTCTTGATCACGATATTTAATGTTAAGTCTTCTGGCTTGAAAATCATTGAAGTAGCTGGCCGAATGAGTTTCCCGATAGGTGCCTTGAGCTGGAAACCATGTTTCTATATCAAACTTCTGACGTTGGCCAGCCCCCATATCCCCGGTACACATATTGAGAACCTGGTAAGGCAAGCCTAAATTAGTCAGCATTTTTTCTGCCAAGGCTACCATCTGCCCATGCCATTTTTTGGTTTCCTCCTCATCTGCTGTCGTATAGACCACTTGCTCCACTTTATTGAATTGGTGAACGCGAATAATACCTTGAGTATCTTTACCGTAAGTGCCGACTTCTCGTCTGAAGCAAGGCGAAAGACCACACATTTTTATGGGTAAATCCTTGTATGATAGTGTTTCTCCACCGAAGTATGAAGTTAAGGCCACCTCAGCCGTCCCGGTTAAAAATTGGCCATCCTGAGTTTGATAATGATCTGCCTTGCCCCAGGGGAAAAAGCCGGTTCCTTCAAGAGCCGGAGCCTGGACGAGAATGGGCACAGACATGGGTGTAAAACCGGCCTCAATCAAGAGTTTAAGACCGTATTTGAGTAAAGCTTGCTCTAAAAGTAGTCCCTGCCCTTTAAGAAAATATGACCTAAAACCACCAATCCGGACTGCGCGTTTAGTATCAAGCCAATCCAGAGCTTCCATTAATACCTGATGAGGTTGGGGCGTAAATTCAAACTTTGTTGGTTCACCGACTGTTTTAATTACACGGTTACCAGATTCGTCTTTTCCTACCGGAACATCTTTGGCCGGTGGATTGGGAATTTCCAGCATCAAGCTTCGGTATTCTGCCTGTAATTGAGTAAGTTTTGGCTCTTCAGTTTTAAGCCGGTCTTTGATTTGTTTGCCTTGTTCTATCTGTTGGTCGGTGGGTTTTTGACCTTTGGCTACTTGAATTTTAATTTGATTAACCAGAATATTGCTCTGTTGTCTTAGATTATCAACCACAATTTGTTGAGCTTTTCTAGCCTCATCAACTGCGAGAAGCTTATCAACTACAGCTGGGTCGAGCTGTTTATCAACACAAGTCTGCCTCATCATGTCCGCGTGATCTCTAATATAGTTTATGTCAAGCATTTTGTTCCTTATATCGCTTAAAATGGCTTATCGCAAATATCATTTTGCGGCAGGCTTGTTTTTAAAGACTTCAATTAAAAAAGTAATATGATTGTCTGGTTCAGTTTCAATTAAGGTAAAACCTTTTTTAATGTCATCCCGGTTGACTTTGGCGGCAAAACTTTTATCTTTTATTTTTTTCTTAACAGATTTAGGCTGCATATCGGTAAAACCTCCTGGTCTCATTAGCGACGCGGCATGCATCAACCCGGATATTTCATCACAGGCAAATAAATATTTCTCCATCAGGGTTTGAGGTTGGCGACCAGTTAAATCTGGAGCGTGAGCAGCAATGGCATCTTTAACTGTCTGAGGATAATCTGCCAGGAGCTCATTGATGGCCTTGTGCGGATGCTCGTCTGGAAACATTTCGTAGTCAACATCATGAAGTAAACCAACTTGGTACCAGAGTTCTTCGTCTTCTCCCAACTTTTTGGCATAGGCTTGCATAGCCTCAGCCACCATTTGACAGTGGTGAATCAAAGCATCATTTTTTATATATGCTCGCAGTAATTGATCTGTATTTTCTCTTGTGGGCATATTTAAAGGTTCCTTTTTTGGTATTGTATTTGGTTTCTCTTGATGAATTGGAGAAATTTTTGGTAAACCTACCTTTGGTAGATTGGGTTTGAGAGTGGGAAAAGCAATTACTTCTTTAATACTCCAAGTATTGGTTAAAAACATCACCAATCTGTCAATGCCAATGCCAATTCCTCCCAGCGGGGGCATACCATACTCCATAGCTTCAAGAAAATCTTCATCTAGAGGATGAGCTTCATCATCTCCGGCCCTCATCCTTTTTTGTTCATTTTCAAAAATTTGACGCTGATCTTTAGAATCGGTAATTTCACTCCAGCCATCGGCGAGTTCTTTCCCACCAATGTAACCTTCAAATCGTTCTGCTAGCTCGGGATTGTGGCGATGCTTTTTAGCTAAGGGGCTGACATCTCTGGGGTAATCAATAATCCAAATTGGATCGATGAGTTTGCCTGTGACCAGATTATCAAATAAGGCAAATAAGGCTTTGCCCCGGGAAAATTCCCCAATTATTTTAATCTCGTGATCTAGTAAAAGTTGTTTTAGAGTTTGATCCGAAGCAGCATTAAAATCAATATCAGCATATTTACTCAGGGTTTCTATCATGGTGAGTTGGGGCCAGATTCCTCCTACGTCAATTTTTTTATCTCCAACCTCAATTTGGGTTCCACCGTAAAGCTCATAAACCAAGTGCTTGACCAATTCTTCTGCAGTTTGCATCATCTTTTGGTAGTCAGCATAAGCTTCATACCACTCAATCATGGTGAATTCGGGTTGATGAGTTTGGTCTATCCCTTCATTTCTAAAGTTCCGGGCAATCTCAAAAATTTTTTCGTAACCACCTACAATCAACCTTTTTAAGTAGAGTTCTGGAGCTAATCTCAGATAAAAATCACTATCTAAAGCATTCATGTGGGTGGTGAAGGGTTTGGCATTTGTTCCTCCATAAAGACCTTGCAAAATTGGAGTTTCAACTTCCACGAAATCCTTCCTATCTCCGAGAAACTTCCTAATTTCTTTTAAGATTTTCCACCTGGCATCAAGAACTCTCCGAGTATTTTCATTAACCAGCATGTCCACATAACGGCGGCGGAATCTAATCTCTTTGTTTTC
>Ga0210057_1000884_pt1 | contig 47850 bp, 52 predicted proteins | sample CryGeyCG2114_010_2_FD_183968 | JGI IMG/M metagenome (GOLD analysis project Ga0210057, IMG submission 183968) | Groundwater microbial communities from aquifer - Crystal Geyser CG10_big_fil_rev_8/21/14_0.10 (SPAdes) (version 2) | ecosystem: Environmental > Aquatic > Deep subsurface > Groundwater ...
AGTATGGTCTTATTGATCCACCGCCAACACCAACTCCCTCATCAACTCCTTCACCAAGTCCATCACCCTCATCAACTCCTTCACCAAGTCCATCACCCTCATCAACTCCTTCACCAAGTCCATCACCGACAGCTACACCGATTCCAGAGTTTAAGGTCTATATGCCTTTCATACAACGTTTACAGGATATTGCACACGCTGTGATAGGTGTAGGTCGATAGTTTTATTATCCAAACAGCCCAAACCCATCGATATATAGACTATAATCGACTGAAATGTGTAGTATCTTTTGTACCATGCTTGCATGCGATTGCGCGCAGTTATAGCTGTTGTAGTATTCCTTTCTGTTATTCTTACTCTTTCAACGAATCTACTCTTTTCTCATCTTGTCTTTGATGAAGGGTACAATCTGCAAGTCCCACTACTTCTTCATACTCGTGGTAACTATGCAACGTTCGATGGTATGTATGATAGTCGTATTACTACTGGGTGGCCAGTACTTTTGCCTGCTGCATTACTCGTTCATTTTTCATGGTGGGCTCCACGTACTGTCATCCTCGTGTATACGCTCGTACTATTTTGGCTACTGGTACGATATGTGTATACGTCTGTTACTCAGTTTATGGTGTTTCTGATTATGTTCAGCCTCATACCGCTTTCCTTTTTATTTTCGACCCATGTTCTGGGCGAGCTACCCGCATTTGTATGGATGATCGCTGGCTACATTTTGCTTGAAAAGAAACGATTGCAATCTGCAGGCATTTGTATTGGCCTTGCTGTTGTTACTAAAAACAGTGCCATATTTGCATTGATACCTGTTGTACTATTAATGGTTATTTCAATACGATCGAAACATACCTCAATTGGCGACAGCATCCGTTTTGTAGTCTCTATTTTTCTACCTATACTGTTTGGAGAGATGCTTCGCTTTGTCTCATCAGGATCTGTACAGGGATATACGCAGTCTGTGACAGATTACATAACTTTTGTTCACTCCCAATCGCATGTACATATAGATCTTATTGCACATAGAATAATAACACTTGGTGAAATCGTTGGGTTTTCATCATGGTTACTGATACTATTTATCGTCTTTGCATGTATAGGTGTGCACCGCTCAGGTAGGTATAGTGCTTTTCTTATTGCTCTTTACAGCTTGCTTTATGGGTTATTCTATCTATTTCTTGGGCCTAATACCTTTTATCGAACATTTTTCCCCATTCTCTTAGGCGCAGTTGTCTGTATACCCTTTTGGAATAAATCTCGATTTGGATTTTTTGTGATTACTGCCTCTCTATTTTTATGGAGTTATGGGTTGATAGGGCAAAGAAAACTATATAGTAATCCAAGTTTTCTTATTGAGAATAGTTTATTTATTGAATATCGCCTCATACCCACTTTTTCAAAAGATAAACTTTTGAAAGATCAGTTGGATTTAGTTCACGTAATGAAGGATAAAACGATATCCGGTATTGGTTGGCATAACGCGCCAGAGTTATCGTATTTGCTGAACAAGCGAATCTATCGTGACTATACCAATTCATCTTCGTGTTATATCATAACGGGTTATATAGAGCCAGTTGAGCAAGAAGGAGTATTGCGTTTCATATCGATATTGTATTACAAGAACACGTATTATAGGATCTACAAGAAAATCGGCTGTTGAGTTTTTCTGAGATATGCGCTAAACTCAATGCATGAAAAAAGAATATGTTATTGGTATTGCTGCTGCTTTTTTACTCTTGGGTATAACCTATGCGGCTTATGCCTTTACTGCGAAAGATCAAACAGCAAGCACTTCAACAAATACTGTCGCTACACATAATTTGAAGAAATCAGATTTTATTTACTTTTGGGGTTCGACTTGCCCCCATTGTAAAGACTTAAACGATTGGATTAAAAAAAATAAAATAGACGAAAAGTTAGCGTTTAAAAAACTAGAAGTATTTTATAACAAAAAGAACTCAAATCTTATGCAAGAAGCTGCACAGGTGTGTAATATTCCATCAGATCAGATAGGAGTGCCTTTCCTCTATGATAATGGAAAGTGCTATATTGGAACGCCAAACGCAGAAGATCATTTTACTGAAAAAGTAAAAGCTAATAAATAATAAGAGACTCTACGCAAAAATATTTTTTATGATCACACACGCTTAATACAATCGGATTAATACCCATTTCATGCTATACTATGTATATGGTTAATGCATCATCAAAACTCACTAAAATTGTCGCTACAATAGGGCCTGCGTCTGATAGTGTCGAGAAAATTGAAGAGCTTATTTCAGCTGGTGTGAACGTGTTTCGATTTAATTTTAAACACAATACGGTTGATTGGCATGCTGAGAGAATTCATAGAGTGAAATCAGTTGTGCAGAAAATGGGTGTATTTGTTGGCACTCTTATAGATCTACAAGGCCCAGAGATACGCATAAAAATGCTACAAGACAGTATTAAAATTACTCTTGGCATGCGGATTTTACTCGATGAAATGTCGTACATAGAAAAGAATACACATATCGTCGCATTGTCCATCACTCACCCGGGTATTATCAAGCACTTAAAAAAAGGCCAAGAGGTAATAGCAGATGACGGATCTTTTGAATTTGTAATCGATCAGGAAAATGGAAAAACGTATTTAGTGAGCAAAAGCGAAGGAGTGCTCAAGACGAATAAAACTCTCAATATACCAGGAGCAGACTTTCCCTTTCCAACACTAATAGAACGCGATTTTGAAGGATTAGAACTAGCCCGTCTGAAGGAGATAGATTATATTGCCCTTTCATTCGTGAGAAGTAAAAAAGATGTTCTAGCACTTCGAGAAGAGATGAAGAAGCTGCGTATTGATTCTAAGATAGTGTCTAAAATTGAAACCAAAAAAGCGATAGACTTTATTGACGAAATTATCGAAGCGTCTGACGGCATTATGGTTGCGCGTGGAGATCTAGCAGTTGAAGCTGCTTACGAACAGGTACCCTCATTGCAAAAGAAGATTATTAAAAAGTGTGTCGAAGCAGGAACTTTTGTTATTACTGCAACCCAGATGCTTGAGTCGATGATTGAGCACCCGTATCCTACCCGAGCAGAAGTGTCAGATATAGCAAATGCAGTGTTTGATAATACGTCTGCGGTCATGCTATCGGGAGAAACAGCGACAGGAAAGTATTCGGTTAAGGCTGTTTCGACCATGGCAAGGACTGCAGCGTATAATGAAAACGCTTTTGACAATGACCTTCGATTTACCCACAAGTATTCACTTGCAGGCATAGAAGATATGATGTGTGAGGCCGCATATGATTTGTACAGATCCTCGAAAGTATTACATGCACACATAAAGGGTTTTATTGTATTAACCCACTCCGGAAGAACTCCACGACTCCTGTCGTGCTATAGACCACGGTTGCCTATGTATACGTTTTGTCCATCCAAGAAAGTTGCAGATGCTTTGACCATAGAGTTCGGAGTTATACCGTTAATACAAGACGCAACTCACATAACCTCACAAGAAGTAACGGGAGAAAACGTACGCACGGCTATGCAGTACCTTATAAAAAAAGGGTTTGCTGAAAAAGGTGATTCATTCATTGTTCTCCATGGTGATCGATGGGCAATAACCGGTGGTACTTCTACGGTAAAAATAGTTACGTGTTAACGCTATGAATTCCCAAACGATCCGTAATTTCGCAATTATTGCTCACGTTGATCATGGAAAATCTACCTTAGCTGATAGATTTTTAGAGCTTACTCATACGGTTGAAGTAAACAAACACGAAGCGCAGCTACTGGATAGAAACCCAATATCGCGAGAACGTGGTATTACCATCAAGCTTGCCCCAGTAAGCATGCGCTATAACGATTACTTGCTCAACTTAGTTGATACTCCAGGACACGTTGATTTTTCTTACGAAGTTGAACGAACGCTCGCCAGCGTCGAAGGTGTACTATTGCTAGTCGATGCGACAAAAGGTATCCAAGCGCAAACGATAGCACATGCGTATAAAGCGATCACACACAATCTAGCTATCATTCCGGTTGTGAACAAAATAGATATGGACAGTGCGCTTGTGGATAAAACAGTAAATGACCTCGCTACTTTCTTAGGTGTTCCAGAAGACACAGTGTATAAGATATCAGCTAAATCAGGCCTCGGTGTTGAAGATCTGCTTAATGCAGTTGCTACAAAAATTCCTCCACCCAAGATTAGCAATACAGAGCGTTCTAGAGCCTTAATATTTGATTCATACTACGATCCTCACCGAGGAGTAATAGCTTTTGTAAGAGTATTTGAGGGTAACCTACAGGCGGGAAAAAAGGTAAGATTGTGTCAAGTAGACGTTGATTTTGAAGTGCAAGAAGTTGGTATCTTTACACCAGACCTTTTAACTACTAAAGAGCTTTCTGAAGCCCAAATCGGGTATGTTGTAACGAATCTTAAGAATATTCACGACGTACGCATTGGTGATACGATAGCCGATAAACAGGGGGAAAGCTTAGATGGTTACAAAGAAGTTAAACCAATGGTGTATGCCTCTGTTTTTCCGACTGATCCAGATGACTTTCCCGGACTAAAACGAGCATTGGAAAAGCTGTATTTAAATGATGCAGCACTACAATCTGAGGCCTTGTATAGCGCTGCTTTTGGCGCTGGGTATAGAGTAGGTTTCTTAGGCTTGTTACACGCCGATGTTTCTCGAGAGCGTCTCGAGAGGGAGTACGGTCAAAGTATCATACTTACACCTCCTAAAGTAGATTATAAACAAGAGAATGGGGCTTTGTACGAGCCTATCGTTACTGTTACTATTGTTACGCCAGAAAAGTACATGGGCGTTATCATGAATTTGTGTGAGGAGTCGAGAGGCATATTTTTGACTATGGATAATGTGTCACAACTTGTTATGATCTATGAAATTCCACTTGCAGAAATACTGGCTAATTTCTTTGACCGTTTGAAAACGGTAACATCTGGATATGCAAGCGTCGATTGGGAGTTTAAGGAATACAGAAAAGCTGAAATATCGAAACTAGAAATTCTGATTAATGCAGAACCGATTGAAGAATTTTCAGATTATGTCGTAGACATACGTGCTCCGTATAAGGCACGAGAAATTACCTCTCGGTTAAAAGACCTCATTCCACGACAACAGTTTGAAGTGCGTATACAGGCACGCTATGATAGTCGCTTTATTGCAAGTGAACGCATCTCCCCTTTTCGTAAAGACGTTACTGCAAAACTGTATGGTGGAGATAGAACGCGCAAAGATAAGCTTCTCAACAAGCAAAAGGAAGGAAAAAAGAAAATGAAGCAAATCGGTAAGGTAGAAATTCCAAAGGAAGCTTTTATTTCACTTTTTAGTAAAAAATAATAACGAATGATGAATATGGGTTGTCCTATTGGGATATATGTAAAACCACCTACATTAGCAGAACATAACATTCTCTGCTAATAGCAAACAAAAGGATATACTGCCAAAAACACACACAGTATGTATAAAATTCACATACTTATATTCATGGTATACTAATGTCATATGAAAAGTCAACTGTATTTTTTATTTGCAAGATACTTTCGATTTTTTGCACGAATTGTATTACATAAATGGAATCCTCGTATTCTTGCAGTTACAGGAACGGCAGGTAAAACAAGCGCACTGCATCTTTTGTCTACTGCACTCAAAACGAAACACAGTGTGTATATTAGTAAGAAGGCAAACTCTGCTATTGGGATTTCATATAGTATATTAGGTATTGTTCCAATTAGTTATTCATCGTTAGAATTTTTATGGTTTATAGTGAGCGCCCCTTTTCGTTGTCTCTATCTCTTTCTATTTACAAGAAGTGAAACTATATTTGCGGTTGAGTTAGACGTTGATAGACCAGGCGAGATGGAGTTTATGAGTACATTCATCCATCCAGAAATTGTCTATTGGGTGTCGAGTTATGCTATGCATACTGAGTCGTTTGCGCCGCTTGTAGCAAAGGGACTGTACCCAGACGAAGTAACAGCCATGTCATATGAGTATGCAAAAATAGTTAAGAACAATAATGCATCAATTCGACTTGTAGTCGCTGCAGATAATACATATATTCGAGGGGCTTTACGAGGCCTTAAACCTACACCTCGCTATATTGCAGAAAGCAGTATACAGTCGTGGACCGTTGGTATAAAGAGGACCACTTTTGATATAAAGGTGGGTCGCAATAATATTACCTTTACCATAGACAGGATTGCACAAAAAAACTTTGGTTACACTGCCTCGGCCGTATATACCATTGGTGAATATTTTGACATAGATCATCAGCATATATTGAATGTGATAAAGGGATACCATTTTCCTCCTGGAAGAGCAACTATTCTTGCTGGAGTACACAACACAACAATCATAGATTCTACCTATAATTCAAGTTTTGAAGCAAGCAAAGGTATGCTCGAATTGCTCGCAACCTATATGCGTCGTAGAAAGATAGCCGTGTTAGGAGATATGCGTGAACTTGGTAACTTGAGTCAGTCAGAGCATACTCATTTGGCTCATGAAATAGTGAAAAACGGCATAAATCAAGTTGTTTTGGTTGGGCCGAACATGCAGCAATACGTACTACCCTATTTACTTGATCATGGATATACTCGTGAGACGGTACACTTTTTTTCAAATTCGTACCAAGCAGGTATCTTTCTAAAAGAAAGACTTTGTCAGAGTGGTGACATCATTTTATTAAAAGCCTCACAAAATACGTTATTCTTTGAAATCATAGCTGAGATGATGTTAGAAAATAAAGAGGATATTTCAAAACTGTGTCGACGAGAAAAAGTATGGGAAGCAAAGCGACAGCTGATCGTTCAAGATTTTTACCGTCAGATTCATACTACGCCATAACGTCGTATATTAGGATGATCGCGCTTTTAGTGCTGCAGCGTATGAAGATACGATATTTTCCATGAGGTACGCGAGCATAATTGGACCTGAACCGTTTATGACAGGAGTATAGTAACCTGCCACATCGCGAACCGCCTTTTCGTCATAATCGCCTTTTGTAACGCCATCCTCTTTTCTATAGCCAAAATTGAGCAGTACTGCTCCCTGCTTTATGCACGATGCATCGTCAATCAACGGTGAGCCAGTTGCAGTAATGAGAACATCAGCCTGACTATAAAACATATCGCAATTGTCGGTTTTACTATGCGTTATTATCGTTGGGATTTTAAACTTTAGGAGTGTCGATGCAAGAGGCTTCCCTGCGGTTTCTCCACGGCCTGCAATAACGACAAATTGACGCTTGAATGTCTTTTTGAAAAATTCAATATCCGAACTCTTAATGCGCCAATCTTGCGTGTGCACATATTTGAGTAAAGAGAGTGCCGTTTTACCAATTGGGGAGATGTAGGGAGATTTGTATTTTTGCCCTTCTACTTCTTTTATACGAGGAATGAAATTATCAAGAGAGTTTGAATTTAGTTCTGGCGGGAGTGGTCTTTGAACTAGAACCGAATGAAAGGTGCGATCATGAGCAGTTATGCGCAATCTAGATGCGAACTGCTGGAAAAGTGGCACGTTTGCAAAATGAATAACCTCAAAACGAATGTTGAGGGTTTTCGCGAGCTTTATTTTATTTTGTATAAAGATTTCTGTGAGAGGGTCGCTTCCTACATACACGAGTGCAACTTTTGGCGGTGTCTTCTCATCATACACCTTCGCGAGTTGCAACTTTGTCTTGTCAAGTATTTGCTGTGCAATAGAAACGCAATGTATTTTCATTCTTTTTCTCTGACTAGTGTTGCTGTAGCAACATAATCATTTTTTTCAGAAAATCGCATAATAATAACCCCTTGTGCATTGCGAGACAATATAGGCATATTCTGTACAGGTATTTGTACTACCTGACCATTCGCCGAGGTTAGAATAAGTTCGACATCTGTTCTGTCCTCGATCATATCGCAGTATATTATAGGACCAGTGCGGTCTGAAATAGTTGCGGCTTTTATGCCTACTCCCCCTCTATTCTGCGTTCTGAACGAATGTGCTTGTACTAGTTTACCATGACCTTTTTTCGTAACAATCAATAGAGTGCTCTTTTTCATTTTATCCACGGGTACAACGCAGAGAGTCGTTAATGTTTGTGTTGGGGAAAGTTTCATGCCTCGTACTCCACGCGCAGACCTTCCCATAGGGCGAACTGCGTTGTCAGGGAACATTATTGACTTTCCGTGTGCACTTATTAAGAATATGTTTGATTGTACTGTTAGGAATTCAATGCCTAACAGTTCATCGTCACTATTGAGTGTGACTGCCTTAAGCCCATTAGATCGTATGTTTGCATATTCCTGTAATTTTGTCTTTTTAACGTACCCACGTTTAGTTGCAAAGAATAGAGTTGTATTCTTTAATGTAGAAGTATCGTTGAGGTCGTAACTATACATTGCGCTCACACGCTCAGTTTGTTCAATAGGAATGAGGTTGATGATTGCTTTTCCTTTTGATTGACGGCTCGATTGAGGAATTTCCCACGCTCTGACTTGGTACACTTTCCCCTTATTCGTAAAGAAGAGTATTTGTTCGTGTGTCGTGCATGAGAGAATATGAGCAACTGAATCTCCCTCGTTTGTTTTAATGGCGCTAATTCCCTTTCCGCCACGTTTCTGTAGTTTAAAGGCTTCTTGCGGAAGTTGCTTTATGTATCCATCCTTTGTTAGCAGTACATATACCTCTTTGTTTTCAATGAGTTCTTCATCTGAAAATTCACCAGGACGAGTGCGAATAATTTTTGTTCTTCTCTTATCGCCAAACTTCTCTTTTAAGAGAGCAAGCTCCTTTGAAACCTCTATGAGCACATTCTTTATGCTTGATAGTATGGCTTCTAGGCGGTCAATTTCTTTTTGGAGCGCATCGAGTTCGGCTTGTATTTTATCTTTTTCAAGTGCCGTTAAGCGTTTCAGCTGCATATCGAGTATTGCTTGAGCCTGTAGATCTGAAAATTTGAAACGTTCTATAAGGCGTCTTTTTGCCTCTGCTTCTGAAGGTGATTTTTTAATGATATCGACAATTTCATCGATATTATCAATGGCGATTAATAATCCATCTAAAATGTGTGCTCGAGCTTTCGCTTTCGCAAGCTCAAAGCGAGTCCTCTTTACTACTACTGTAGCTCTATGGCGCAAGTAGTGATCTAAAATTGCCTTGAGTGATAGTGTTTGTGGTATACCATCGACAAGTGCAACCATGTTTACTGGGAATGTTGTTTGGAGTTCTGTCTTTAGGAAAAGGTTATTGAGAACTTTTTTTGCAACTGCATCTTTTTTAATTTCGATGACCACACGGATACCTCGTCTATCTGATTCATCGCGAATTGTGGCAATCCCACCCATTTTTTTATCTTGTACGAGTCCGGCAATTTTTTGGATTAGTGTTGCCTTGTTTACTTGATATGGAAGCTCTGTAACGATTATCGCGTCTCTCCCTCGCTCGCTTTCCTCAATGTTTGCAACTGCTCGAACGACGAGCGATTGTCTTCCCGTTTGGTAAGCATTTAAGATATCTTTCGTGCTATAGAGAATACCCCCTGTTGGAAAATCAGGGCCTTTTATGTACGTCATGAGTTCTTCTACCGTTGTTGCAAATGTTAGGGAAAGTAGTGTTTTATCTAGTTCTTCTTTTGGATCGAAATTAACTTTTTCGATTGTATATAACAATCCATCAATGAGCTCGCCTAAATGGTGTGGCGGAATTTTTGTAGCCATACCTACCGCTATTCCTTCGGCACCATTGAGTAGTAGGTTTGGAATTTTTCCTGGTAAGTAAACAGGCTCTGTTAATGAATTGTCAAAATTACCTCTAAACTCAACCGTACCTTTGTCATAGTCGGCCATTATTTCTTCTGCTATTTTTTCAAGTTTTACCTCTGTGTAACGCATAGCTGCTGGAGGGTCTCCATCTATAGAACCAAAGTTACCCTGGCCGCGTACGAGCGGATACCGCATAGAGAACTGCTGTGCCATGCGTACGAGCGCATCATACACAGGTACATCTCCGTGTGGATGATACTTTCCGAGCACTTCTCCGACGACCGTTGCGCTCTTCTTGAATCGGGCAGATGCGTTCAGCCCAAGTGTATACATGGTATAGAGAATACGTCGTTGTACCGGTTTTAAACCATCGCGAACATCGGGTAGAGCACGTGCAACGATCACGCTCATAGCATAATCCAAGTAGGATTTCTTCATTTCTTCGGTGATTCTGCTCTCTATAATTTTACCCATGTTTCTACCTTATGTTTATATACTTTTCTCAACTACTTCTATTGCATGTTTTTGTGACAAAAATCGTTCTGTCTTTACCCATTTTCCAGGTTCTAGTTCTTTATAGTGATCAAAGAAATGTTTGATTTTATCTTTAACCGCTGTAGGTATGTCATCCATACTTTCGTATACGCCGTATAGAGGATCAATTTTTTTAATGGGTACTGCTATTAGCTTTGTATCGATACCCTCTTCATCTTTCATCTCAAGCATACCAATGATGCGAGCCTTTACAACCGCTGAAGGAGCTACAACTTCTGATGCAAGTAGTAGCACATCGAGCGGATCTCCATCCTCTCCCTTTGTGTTTGGTATGAATCCATAGTTAAATGGAAATTTCATAGATGTATATAAAAATCGATCTGCCATAAGAAAACCCGACTTTTCATCTATTTCATATTTCACTTTACTATCCATTGGAATTTCTACGAATACAGAAACGTTTGGGAGCGAATCTCTCTCTATCTTGAGCTTTTTAAAGTCCATAAGCTATGTATAAATTAATAAATGTTAAATATCTAAATTAGCCATTCGCGCATGCGTTTGGATAAACTTTTTCCTCGGAGGAACTTCTTCTCCCATAAGCATGGTAAATGTACGGTCTGCTTCTTCTACGTCTTCTACCATAACGCGCCTCAACACTCTGTGTACGGGGTTCATCGTTGTTTCCCAAAGCTGTTCGGGGTTCATTTCACCTAAACCTTTGTATCTTTGGATGCTGTAGGAATTATCGGCAAAATGTTCTTTTATTATCTGATTCTGCTCCTCTTCATTGTAGGCATAATAGAGCTGTTTTCCGCGATATATTTTATAGAGTGGAGGTTGTGCAATATAGATGTGTCCTTTTTCGACTATGTCTTGTAAATGACGGAAAAAGAAAGTCAAAATGAGAGTCATTATATGTTCTCCATCTACATCTGCATCGGTCATAACGATTATTTTTCCATACCGAAGTTTTTCATAGTTGTAAAGATCTGCGATTCCCGTACCAAGAGCAACAACGAGATCACGCAGCTCTTTAAATTTCATAACACGATCCAGATATGATTTTTCAGAATTTAGGATCTTTCCCCTTAAGGGTAATATTGCTTGGAATTTTCGGTCGCGGCCATTTTTTGCAGAACCACCTGCTGAGTCACCTTCAACAATAAAAATCTCTGATTTGTTAGGGTCTTTCTCTTGACAATCTGCGAGTTTACCTGGTAATGTTGTCCCTTCAAGCGCGCTCTTTCGTATAACCGATTCTCGTGCTGCTTTTGCAGCAAGTCGTGCTTGTTGTGTTACAAACATCTTCCCTATAATTACTTTCGACTCGTCTGGATGCTCTTCTAAGTATCTCTCTAAACCTTCTTTTACTATTTGATAGGCAATTGTCTGAACTTCGGTATTGCCCAATTTTGCTTTTGTTTGACCTTCGAATTGTAGATTTGTTGATGGCATTTTTACGTATATCACTGCACTCATACCATCCTTTGTATCGTCACCAGTGAGAGTCTCGTTTTTCAATATTCCCGACTTTTTTGCATAGTCGTTTACTACCTTTGTGAGTGCAGTTCTAAAACCAGTAACATGCGTCCCTCCTTCTTTCGTATTTATCACGTTGACAAACGACTGCAACGTTTCTTTTATTGAATCGTTATATTGTATTGCTACCTCTATTTCTATATCGCCTTTTGCATCTTTGAAATAAATAGGTTTGTGGAGTACTTTTTTTCCAAGATTGACGTCTTCAATAAGAGATACAATGCCACCTTCAAAAAAGTAACCCCTTCTCTCTTCTGTCTTTGCATTTAAGAATTCGAGGAGCACTCCTGGAGTAAGGTATGCACGCTCCTTAAGTAGTTTAACAGCTCGTACAGGGTCGAGTGTTGTTCCAGTCGTAAATATCTCTGGGTCAGGCAAAAAAGAAATTGCAGTACCGCCTTCATTCATAAGGCCTATTTGAGATTCCGGTACTACGGTCACTTCTGTAACGGGTTTTCCCTTTCGGTATTCCTGACGGTACACTTTTCCTTTGTGCATAATCTCGGCTATCATATGTACCGATAGCGCGTTTACGACACTACTACCAACACCGTGCAGTCCACCCGAGATTTTATAGGCTTTTGCATCAAATTTTGCTCCTGCGTGTAGTTTTGTAAGAATTATTTCGAGAGCACTTTTGCCATATTTTGGCATCATTCCTATAGGTATACCTCGACCATTATCTATGACACTGTAATATCCATTTTCTTCAAATCGTACGACAATTTTGTTGCAGTATCCAGCGAGAGCTTCGTCGATCGCATTATCAACTATTTCACGCAAACATTCTTGAACTCCTTCTAGTGATGTTGAACCAATATACATTCCGGGGCGTTTTCGAACAGGCTCAAGTCCTTCTAGAACGACGACCGACGCTTCGTCATATTGAGGAATGTTTGAATTCATAGACAAGCAGTATAACAGAAAAAGACCCCTTTGGCAATTGATACTGCTTAATTTGGCCTGTCATAAAGCCTCGCAGATATTATTATAGGTTTGTACAAAAGTATACATAGTGAATACACTTACTATATAAGCTTTTGTAACAGTATATAGTTATACAATTTGCTGCAGATAATATTTATACATATAACTATGGGTCTGTGATGAACATATGAACAACATTTATGATTAAACTGTCTAGTTGTATATACTTGAGATATGAAAAAAATATTATTTGTGGGTGTTTTAATATATGTACTTTCAGTTTTTTTGGTATTGAAAAACAATATAACAAAGAGTGTAGATTTGAAATATGAAGCTGCCATTAGTCAGAGGGAGAGTGAAATTAAACTGCCATCTGTAACAGTAGGCACAACTAAATATAGTTACGTTATGTTTCGTGATAGTACAGAAACGCACGTTATACAAAATGATGATAAAAAAGATTTTATTACACTGACAAAACGAAATGCTTGCCGATATGCGATAAATGGCAGTTTTTATTCATCAGACTATACATCGATTGGTTTAGTTCAAATAAACGGTACTATCATATCGCCTCGAGTTGAGAGCACTCTTTTTGATGGATTTTTGAGCATGAGTACATATGGCGAAAGCGTAATAGGACCTGAACCAGACAGTACAAAAGGGAACGTATTACAATCTGGCCCACTCTTTATTAAAGAGGGACAAATTGCTCCGTTAGTTATTCAACAAGATAAAGAATCGCGACGAAGTATTGCATTCATAACCGATACTCAAGAGCTCTATTTTGCATCGATATTTAAGAATGAGTCTCGATTTTCAGGACCATATTTAGAAGAACTACCAGATATAGTTTCCAAAATAGCAGATAAAGAAGGTATACGCATTATCTGGGCACTCAACTTAGACGGAGGTTCTGCTTCTGCCCTTCTGACACCAAAGGTAATTCTTCCAGAATTTCGAGCAGTGAAAACCATTATCTGTATTAAGTAACAGAATATACATTTTTTGAGCCAGCTGTCGGATTTGAACCGACGACCATTCGCTTACAAAGCGAGTGCTCTACCACTGAGCTAAGCTGGCGGCGTAATTGATTTACAATTATAGCATTAGATAGATGCTTATTTCTTATTTTTTATGGATTCAGGTAGAAAAGTACTATTTTTATTAACACCAACAAAATCTTCAGACCATACATAGTCTTTTCCATAACCTAAATCCTTCATGAGTTTTGTTGGCGCATTACGCAGATACAGTGGAACGGGTTCATTTGGATACTGCTTCACGAGTAATTGGGCTTGAGAAAGTGCATTTGCGACGTCACGCGATTTCTTGGCTTGAGTCAAGTAGAGCACAGCATGAGCCAAAATGAGCTGTGCTTCTGGCATACCTATAACAGAGACAGCGCTGAATGCTTGGTTGGCGACGATACTTGCGGCTCTATCTGCGAGGCCAATGTCTTCGGATGCGAAAATAAGCATGCGGCGAGCTATAAATTCTGGTTTTTCCCCACCCTCAAGTATTCGTACCATATAGTAAAGTGCGGCTTCAAGTTTACTTGCACGCATCGATTTAATGAATGCGCTTATAAGGTTATAGTGCATTTCACCTTTTTTGTCGTAGAGCGTATGTTCTCTATTCTGAAAAATTTCAGTGATCATTTGTGCAGTAATTTTTTTCTCAGAATAATTCATGCAGGCAATTTCAAGTGCGTTTAAAAGTACGCGCGCGTCACCCGAAGAGTGCGCGTACAGCGACTGAAATGTCTTTGTGTCCAGAATTTTTCCGTAAGTACCAAGGCCTCTTTTTGTGTCAGTGAGCGCATGAACGGCAATTTTCTTTAGATCTTTTTCCTGTAGGGGATAAAAAACAAATATGCGGCTGCGTGATAGAAGTGGGCTTATTATTTCAAATGAAGGATTTTCGGTAGTGGCGCCGATCAATGTGATAGTGCCATTCTCAACATATGGCAAAAGAGCGTCCTGTTGTGCTTTGTTCCATCGGTGAATTTCATCTATAAATAGAATAGTTTTTTTCTGAAAAAGTGTATGTTCTTGGGCCATGCGAACAATTTTGAGCAAATCTTCTTTACCACTCGTAACACCTGAGAGTTGATAAAAATGTGCTTCGAATTGTTTCGCAAGAAGTTGCGCAAGTGTTGTTTTACCGCATCCAGGAGGCCCCCAAAAAATCATTGAGAAAAGATTGCCACTCTTAATCATTCGCTCAATTACCTTGTTCTTACCAACAAGGTGCTCTTGACCAATAAATTCCTTCAGTGTTGTAGGACGCAAATCGTGAGCGAGAGCCATGTGTCTAGTGTACCAAATGCAGAACTATAGTGCAGGATGTATAGCCTTTAATTGATAGATGACATAAAGTACATACAGTGCAATGAGGACAAGTCCTGCATTCCTACCAATGTGCCATCGCCGAACAATTAGTAGGAACAGCAGTGCGATGACGGTTGCGAAAAGGAGAAAAACTGAGGAGAGTAAATTCTCTGTTGCTACTGCAAGCATAGGTTTAGTAAGAAGTACACATAACCACGGCAAACCTAAACCGATTGCTATATCAAAGATATTTGATCCGACAGCGTTTGCAATCGCCATGTCTCCCCTCCCCCTTTTTGCTACATGTATAGAAGACAATAGATCGGGTATAGAGGTGCCAGCGGCAAGAACGGTAAGGCCTATGACTGCTGAAGATATGTTGAGGAACTGTGCAGTATACACCGCGCTCTCTACCATAAAATGGCTGAGGATAGCTATGTAGAAGACTGAAAGTACGAAATTATATAGGTGCTTCTGTGGAATTTGTTTACCATTTAAAAATGCTCGAGATAATAAGTGCTCAATATGTTGCAGTACTTTTGGTCGAGGCGACATAACTGAAACTTCGTCTTCAAATGGAGTATCAATAATCTCGTATGGAAATAAGCGCCTCCATTGCTTAAAAGATAATAAATAGACACCGTATAATGCAACAAATAGTGATGCATCGAGAAACGTTATTTTTCCATCCGAAAATGTGAGTAGGAGAAGCAGTATGGTAAAACTATAAAAAACGAGATCACGAATGACCGGTTGCCACGTAAGTTTTGCTTTTTTATAGAGTGCAGAAGCACCAATAATGACTAATATGTTAAAAATTGCAGAGCCTACTATGGTGCCTGCTCCTAGTGCTTGCTCACCAGATGGTCTGAATAAAGCAAAAAAAGAAACAAAAAGTTCTGGTGCACTTGAGCCAATCGCCATAAGCGTAGCACCAGAAATATCGGAAGAAAGTTTCAATCTTTGCGAAATATTTTCCAAGCTTGGAACAAAGTGATTTTCCACGACTAATGCTAGTATGTAGAATATAGCGATTAAAGAAAAAATTGACAGTACAAAAGTAACCATAGGGTATTATACGGCAATATGAGCATAACTGAAATAGCGAATCCATGTCAGTGAGTCCCGACGAAGGCGGAAACCCACGAACATTTGGTCGGGATGGTGGGACTTGAACCCACGGCCTCACGCTCCCAAAGCGTGCGCTCTAGCCATCTGAGCTACATCCCGATTGTGCCGGGAGAGGGACTCGAACCCTCACTCCTTATACAGAAACAGGATTTTAAGTCCTGCGCGTCTACCATTCCGCCACCCCGGCTATTGGCTACTTCAAACTTTCAATTAACATCAATTTTAATACTCTTTTATCCTTTGTGCTTTTAAAATACCTTTCACGTCTTATTGCGTCCTCTTTTGCCTTAAATGCTTCATAGTACACAAGTCCTATAGTACCCACCCTCTTTGTTGTCCAAACCTTCCCGTTTATATGCTCTTTAATCCGCCGATCTAAGTTGGATGTTTGACCAATATATAGATGTTTTTCACCTTTCAGTATGTACACGCAATACATGTTAATAATTTTACCACGCACCAGAACATAAGTATGGTACGTGGTACCATATACCGTTCTGACTCCGTCAGATCTGGTATATGGTAAGTCCTGCGCGTCTACCATTCCGCCACCCCTGCTCAATGAGCTATCAGCTAATGGCTGTTAGCTATACGCAAACACAACAGACATTAACAAAAGTTCTCACACATCAGTCAAAATTGTACCACATCACTATATCCCTTTACTATGCGAATGATATACTCATTTCATGCGCACCAACTGTAGTATTGGTATATTTGATAGTGGTTTTGGTGGGATTACTATACTGAAAAGTATAGCGAAACAACTTCCACAATATGACTATATCTATTTTGCCGACACTGCTCGCGCGCCATATGGCAATAGGTCTAAAGAGATCATTTATAATTTCACCAAACAAGCTGTAGATTTTTTATTTTCAAAAGATTGTGAACTTGTCATTCTTGCCTGTAACACTGCCTCGGCCGATGCGTTGCGCCGTATTCAACAGGAATATTTACCGAGTAAGTATCCCGGTAAAAGGGTACTCGGTGTACTTATTCCTGGAGCCCAAGAGGCTATAAAACATACGAAAAATAATACTATTGGCGTCATTGCAACGAATGCAACGGTACAATCTAACGCATTTGAGCGTGAACTATGCAAACTAAGCAGTACAGTTCGAGTAGTGCAGAAATCGTGCCCACTCCTTGTGCCTCTGGTTGAATCGAATGAACATGAGCTACCTTTCGCAAAGATTATTTTGAAACAGTACCTCACTCCCCTATTAAGAAATAATATTGATACCCTTATTTTGGGATGCACTCATTACGAGATACTCGCATCTACAGTTCGGCAGGTCATTGGAAAACACATAACTATTATAGCTGAAGGAACGGTTGTTGCGCACAGTCTTTCGGTGTATCTAACCAACCACTCAGAGATTGTTTTGAAACTAACCAAAAATGGCACTCGTACATTCTATACTACCGATTTAACTTCTCAGTTTGAAATTATGGGACAAAAATTCCTTGGATCTCGTTTTTCTGCTATACTTGTTGCATGGACATAAAGTATCCAGAACCAGTTGTTGGCGCATTTATTATTAATCCAAAGGGTGAATTACTACTTGTTAAGACGCATAAGTGGGATGGTGCATATTGTTGTCCCGGTGGGCATATCGAATTGGGAGAGACGGTTGAATCAGCACTCTTGCGGGAAATAAGAGAAGAAACTGGAATAACTGACATCGTCAGTTGTAGTTTTTTGTGTATGTACGATTACCTGAATGGAGCATATTATAGAAAAAAACATATGATATTTCTCGATTTCAAAGTTGTATCAAAAACATCTGCTGTTACGCTGAATCAAGAAGCTCAGAGTTATGTGTGGGTGTTACCGAAAGATTCGCTCAGACTGCCACTTGAACCATTCACAAAAAAAACTATAGAAGATTATTTTCTATAAAAGATTTTTCTGACTCTCATTTTTCGGTTCTCTACCAAGATGGTGATACGCTTTGATAGTTGCTGTTCTTCCTTTCGGTGTTCGTTTTATTAACCCAAGCTGTAAAAGAAATGGCTCTATAAACTCCTCCAACGTTTGTTTATCTTCGGCAAGTGATGTCGCTAGTGTTTCCACTCCCGCTGGCCCACCTTCGAATGTACCTATAAGAGTCTCCAGATATTGTTTATCTTGTGAAAACAGTCCATATGAATCAAGTCCTAGTATTGAAAAAAGCTCTTTAACGAGTGACAGACTAATGCTTTTATGCTGTGTTGTTTCCAGTAAGTCGCGTGCTCTTCGTAAAATACGATTTGCGACTCGCGGAGTGCTCCGTGAACGCTTCGCAATTTCTATTGCTGCTGCTTGTTCGAGTGGCATTTCCAATAACTGTGCATTGCGAATGAGAATGTCAGTTATTTCATTTTCCGTATAGTACTCCAGTCTAAGAATCATACCGAATCTATCTCGTAACGGTGAAGAAAGCATAGCAATACGTGTTGTTGCACCAATTACCGTAATGCGAGGAACGGGAAGTCGCACGGTGCGTGCGGATGGACCCTTTCCGATAATTATATCCAAATGATATTCTTCGAGAACAGGATAGAGTGCTTCTTCTACTGCTTTTGGTAATCGATGAATTTCGTCAATAAACAAAATGTCACCATTCTTTAAATTTGTAAGGATTGCAGCCAAATCCCCCGCTCTCTCAATTGCTGGGCCAGACGTTATTTTTATTTCACCATTCAGTTCATTTGCCATGATGTGCGCGAGGGTTGTTTTGCCTATTCCAGGAGGACCATATAATAGTAAGTGATCTGCACTTTCTTCTCGCTGTTTTGCTGCACTTATAAAGAGCTCAAGGCCTTTTTTTGCCTTTCCCTGACCTATATAGTCTTTGAGTGATTGAGGGCGAAGTTGCAAATCAGGCGCTGCCATTGTTTTTCGATAAATGTTGTAAGCAGAGTGTAATTTTTTCTTCAAGAGTTCCCACTGGCTTTGCAGTATCGATTGCGTCAATTGCTTCTTTCTTTTGGAAGCCAAGACTTACAAGCGCTTGTACAAGCAACTGATCAGCTGGAGCTACCTGAGCGGCCTCTAAAGAAAACTCTGCACCAAACTTCGATGATAATTCGAGGAGTATTTTTTGAGAAGTTTTTTTACCAACTCCGGGAATTTGAGAAAAGAATGAAACATCTTGTGTTTGCACAGCCTTAACTAATCTTTCGAGCGTTGCGTGGCTCAATATGTTCATTGCAGACTTGGGGCCGATCGATGATATATCGATGAGAATGGTAAAAATTCTCAATTCTTCTTTCGTAAGAAAGCCATACAAACTCAATTCCTGTTCACGCACATGTAGGTGTGTGTAGAGTTCGATTGGCGTATCTTTTTCGAGGCTTAAAAGCACAGGTTCAGCAATGCGTACTAAATATCCAACGCCTCCATCTGTATCTACTATGAGTGCTTTATCAAGTATTTCGCCAACGGTTCCCCTAATTTTACCGATCATCATACGCAGTATATCAAATGTAAAAAGTTGAGTAAAAATTGTTAGAAGGTTTTTGTGAGTCTACAGAAGCGATTGATTGGTGTATAAGAATGCTAGTCCACATGCTATCGCGTCGACCGTATCATCTGGCTTTGGCATAGTTTCTAGTTTTAGGAGTGTTTGCACCATTTTTTGTACTTGCATTTTCTCTGCTTTTCCGTAACCAGTAAGCGACATTTTAATTTGAAGTGGTGTAAGAAAATGAACTGGAATATTTTTTTGAGCCCCTGTCAGAAGCATTACTCCTTGCGATTGACTAACTGAAATTACCGTTTTTTGATTTTTATTAAAAAATAGCTGTTCTAAGATAAGGGCTCTTGGACTGTATTGGGCAATTAGCTCTGTAAGCGTTGTATAGATTTGTAAGAATCGCTGTTCAAGTAATACGCTTTTTTTTGTTATTATACAGCCGTAGTCTACCAGTGAAATTTCATTTCCAAAAGTACCTTGTAGAACGGCGTATCCTGTTCTTTCTACCCCCGGGTCGATTGCAACAATAGGAAATTGAGAATTAATCATGCTTTAAATCTCGTATATCGTTCAATATTTCTCGAGCGTGTTGTTCTGGCTTTACGCGTGGATATACCTTTGCTATAGCACCTTGCGTATCTATAAGATAAGAGATTCTGTAAGTCCCTTCGTATGAGATCCCAAAATTTTTTTTCTTTCCCCAAGCCTCATATGCACGCATTACCTTTTTATCAGGATCTGAGAGAAGTGTGAAGTTGAGTGAATACTTTGTATGAAATTTCAGATGACTTGATACAGAATCACAAGATATCCCAAAAACAACGACACTTTCTTTACTCAGTTCAGAGTATATATCCCTGAAAGCGCAGGCCTCTTTTGTACATCCCGGAGTGTCGTCTTTTGGATAAAAGTACAACAGGACAAATGTATCTTTATAATCACTAAGCTTCTGTTCATTATTGTTTTGATCGAGTAAACAAAAATCTGGTGCTCGTGTATGTGTTTTTAGCATACATTCACTATATCATGAATATGCCTATAGTGCTAACTGTAGTATACTTTTTACCATGGCATATAATAGCGATACTCGGATCATAATGACCAACCATGCAAGAGCGCGCTCGTATGATAGAAAGGTAAGTGAACATGAGGTTCGTCAAACCGTACTGTATCCTGATTCGACGGGGACAAGCCAGCATAGTGCAGTTGAGTTTCGAAAAAAAATAGGCGTAGTTTACTTCACTGTTGTCGCTCTCCATAAGAGTGATGGTTGGGTTATTTTATCGATGTGGCGCAATCCTCCAGCCGTAGGAACTGCTGATGCACGACATTCAATGCTGTACCAAGCGTATCAAAAGTCAGGATTCTGGGGTAAGGTGTGGATAATTATTCGCGAACAATTTGGTTTTTAATTTCAGTTTAGTGCTACAATGCAGATATGAAGAGAACTTTGACCGAAAAAGTATTTGAATATATTCAAACAAACGAAACGAAGAAAGCGAAAGGGCTTATGCTTAAGCAGGATTTTCATATCATTGCTCGCGTAGTGAACAACTTACACGTGGGAAATGCAAAAGCATTTGCATTGCTCCCTCCTGAAATACAAGCAGAAGTAGTTTTGCTTCTCTCTCGCACGACAAAACATGCGATATTTCATAAACTGTCTGCCTATCAAATAGCTCGCTTTCTGCATTTTAATGATGAAGATGATGCTACAGATGTCATTCAAGGACTTTCTAGTGAAAGTCGAAACCAAGTGCTACCCTTACTAATAGAGACAAAGCGCAAACAGATTGAGAAACTGTTAAAGTATGGCAGGGATACGGCAGGTGGTCTTATGGACCTAAACTTTATTCTTGTAAAGCCAGAATTTAGCCTTAAGGACGTTGCCGAAAAAGTTCAGCGACACATTGCTGATAAGAAAAGTGCACCACATGTTATCGTAGTAGATGAAGAGTTGAAGGTGCTGGGATACATACCATATAAACGCCTTATTTTGACTTCTCCAAAACATAGTGTATCTTCGCTCATGATGAACTTGCCAGTAGTTCCAGTACAAGCCGATCAGGAACAAATAGTATCTCGAGTTATGCATGAGCATGGTGACGTGGTTGGTGTTGTTGATGAGAATAAACGAATAGTAGGAATTATACATTTGAGAGACCTTCTGAAAGTATCTCAAGTTGAGGCAACCGAAGATATATTTAAGTTTGCAGGATTGAGCCCTGAAGAGACCGCTTTGGGCTCGGTTGGAGTAAAGGTATCAAAACGCTATAAATGGCTTATAATTAATCTAGCTACTGCCTTTTTGGCTGCGTCATTTGTAAAAATGTTCGAGAGCACTATTGCGCGTGTGACAATACTTGCGGTGTTTATGCCTATTGTTGCTGGTGAAGGAGGAAATGCTGCGACGCAGTCATTGGCCGTTGTCGTAAGAGGGCTGGCAGTACGTGAACTCGATTGGCACCAGGCGCGTGGAGTAGTAATACGCGAAGCTATAGCAGGGACTATTAACGGATTAATAGTTGGTGTATTGGCAGGAATAATCGCACTCTTATTTCATGCATCCCCTATGATAGGTTTACTTTTGGGTGTTTCAATGGTTATTAATCTATTTATAGCAGGGTTGTTTGGTGCGCTCATTCCGTTCATTCTACAAGCTATGCGCATAGATCCTGCAGTTGCTAGTTCGATATTTGTCACGACAGCAACAGATATATTTGGATTCTTGGCGTTTTTGGGGTTGGCAACTATCTTTTTATAATTACCCGTTTCTTTTCGCTACCCTTCTCTGCGCTAAAGAAAGAAGGCGTTTTCGTAAACGGAGATTGAGCGGAGTTACCTCGAGCAGTTCATCATCGGTCATACTATCAAGGTATTGTTCTAGGCTTAGTTTTATGGGTGGCGTTACTTGAATATTCACTCCTTCTCCTGAAGATCGATTATTAGTGAGTTGTTTTGATTTGCATACGTTTACTTCTACATCGAGAGGCTTGAATGCAAAACCCACAACCATACCCTCATACACAGGATCTTGTGGGGAAATAAACAAGTTTCCTCTATCCTGCGCATTGGCAATACCATACCCCATTGCTTTACCTGCCTGTGTTGCTACGAGGGCACCATTACGATTACTAATGGTCTCATTCAACTTTTTTTGGAAATTGAGAAACATGGTGAATATGAGCGCAGTACCTCGTGTCTTTGTAAGTAGAATATTTCTAAGCCCAAGTAAATTTCTACTTGCGATATGGTACACCATGCGAACTTTATTTCCCTTCATTTGTTTCATATCTACCATTGTCGCTTTTCTCCTACCTAATTCTTCACTCGTTTCTCCAGTGTATTCAGTTTCAACCTCTACTGTAACCTCTTCAAATGGTTCACAGACTACTCCGTCTATGGTTTTATACAGTACCTGCGGTTGAGAAACCTCAAATTCGTATCCTTCACGTCGCATATTTTCTATAAGAACTGCCAAGTGTAATTCTCCACGCCCAGCAACACTGTATGCACTTCCCGCATTTTCTTCAATGCGAAGCCCTATATTTGTCTCTTTTTCTTTTAGTAATCTTTCCTTTATCTGTCTGGATGTTCCAAATCTACCCTCGCCTGAAAGTGGACTGCTGTTTGGTCCTATGGTTATTGAAAGCGTTGGTTCACCGACTTCAACGTTTGGCAATGCATCGGGGTGTAGAGGATCTGTAATAGTTTTTCCTATGGTTAAATTATCAATTCCAGCAATAGTTGCTACGTCTCCTGTTGTTACTTCATTAACTTCGATTCTATCGAGCCCATTTGTTGTATAAAGTTTTTGTACTTTATACGTTCCCTCTTTCCCTTTTTCGCTTACCATAGATACACTCTGTCCCATACTTAACTTTCCACGTGCGATTCTACCAATGCATAGTTTTCCAACGTAGTCATCGTATGCGAGTGAAGAAATAAACATTTGAAATGGCTCATCCTGCCCCTTTTTAGAAGCATCTGGTAATTCTTCTAAAAGCGTTTCAAACAAAACTGTTAAATCTGCACCATCCTCGCTGTTGTACGTTTCCGGAAGTTCTTTATACGCTTTCCCATCTCTGCCAACACCAAAGAGGATAGGCATGTGGAGTTCCTCATCTGTAGTAGCATGTTCTAAAAGTAAACTTTCGACCTCGTGTACTACTTCCATTGCTCGAGCGTCACGTTTATCTATTTTATTTACGAATAAAATGAGTTTCAAACCACGTTCGAGTGTTTTTTGAAGTACAAATTTTGTTTGGGGAAGTACTCCTTCCGCAGCATCCACTAAGAGTAATGCGCCATCTGCCATATCTATAGTACGTTCAACTTCACCAGCGAAATCTGCGTGTCCAGGTGTATCTATAATATTTATTTTCGTGTCCTTATAAAATACTGAAGTATTTTTAGCTAGTATAGTAATACCCTTCTCCTTTTCAAGATCGTTCGAATCCATAATTAGATTCTGTTGCATTTCTTTTTGATTGTCACGGAATGTATGAGTCTGTTTAAGCATAGTATCAACCAGTGTTGTTTTGCCGTGGTCTACGTGTGCGATTATTGCTATGTTACGTATATTCATATATTTCCTTAAAATCAATAAAGCCCTGAACCAATACGGCACAGGGCACTGTTACATATATATGCTAAGTATATCACACTTCACTCTTAAACACACTCCGAGCATAGATGAGAGTCTTCAAGCACTTAACTACTGAACGATAATGGATCAATAGTTTGTATAGTACGATATTTTCGCTTTACCACGAAGCTCTGTGAGGTACTTTTGTACCTCTGATGAGAACTTTTGGTTCTGTAGCTGATCTTTAATTTGCTTTTCTAGCTCTGCTCCAGTGAGTGTTTCTGGAATTGAATCTTTATTTTGATCTATATAATCCGCAATTTCTTTCTTCGTTGGCTCAATTTTTTTACCTAGTATCTTTTTCAGAATTAGTTGAAACTTTAATTCTTCTCGAAGATCTTTCTCGGTCATATTTTGTGCCTTGAGTGCGTCTGAAAGGGATTGGTTAGATTTTTTTAATCCATCCTCTATCTTCTTTATTTCTCCATTAAGCTCATTTTCGGTAGTAACGACTTTCATTTTTGATGCGTCTTGCATAATTAATTCTTTTGAGATAAGCGTATCGAGCGCTTGTTTACCACCTTGCTTCTCAAGTATCGAGATAACCGCAGTTCTACTCACGGGCTTACCATTCACAGAAGCAGCAAAAAGTAAATTTCGCAGGTATGGCATTGCAAAAGCAAGAAGCCCAACTATTACGACCCCCAATACCATTGATATAAACTTCTTATCTTTCAAAAAAGGTTGCACAGGAGACTTATCTTCGAGCACTTCATTTTCAACTACTGGTGCTTTTTTAGAGACAGAACGGGTTGTTTTTTTGACGGACATTTTTTTTGTTTTTGCCATTTATGTATTATACATGAATAATTTATATTGCAAACACTATTTTTAGCATTTATGTTACTACAGGCGTTGGAGATATTGTAGGAGTTGGAAATATGGGTATTGTGGGCGTTGGCGTGATTGTTGGCGTTGATATTTTATTTATGGGAGGATCATATATAAAGTCGCGAGATAGAATTCTTTCCTCCTTTGATATAGTGCTTCTCACTTTTACTTCTATTTTTTTTTGTCCTGATTCAAGATTATATATATCGATTGATTTATCGGTAAATGCACTCCATTTTGAACCGTTTATTCTATAAGACCAAACAACAGGACAATATTCTGTATTTGAGTATTCAATATCTATACTAAATGGGTTTTGCGTAACTGTCTCTCCGTCTTTTGGATTTGTAATAGATACAACGCCAATTTCTGGTATACAAGCACTAACTGATTCGGCAGTCGGCTCAATAACTTTTGTTATTTCTTTGATTATTACTTCTCTTGTAGGGCTTTTTGCCGATGTATCAGTTTTTGTTTGAGGAGTTGTTGTTTCTCTAATTCGAGAAACATTGGTTAGTAAGACCGTCAAGAGCACAGGAATAGTCAAGAAAGCCGTAATGAGCTCTAGGTATTTTTTTTTGTCGGGCAGCTTAGCAAACCAGTTCTTTAGTCTTGTTATCATAGTTACGTATGTAGTTCTTGATGAAGTTCAATAATGTTTCCTTCTGGGTCTGCAATATGCAGAGCTCTCATGCCCCAGTCTTTAAAATCTAAAGCAGAAGACACTATGGTTACCTTGGAGTCCTTGAGTACTTTTTCCATTTCATCAACATCGTTTACAACAAAAGTCAGCACACAAGATTGGCTCGATACAATCTTTTCTGCAAGGTGTAATGTGTTAAATAAGTGCTTTCTTTCAATCAATGCTAACTTAACGCTTCCAAATGAAAATTGTGCATAAGGCCCCGTTTTACTACCGCTTTCGAGAGGTAATTTTAATATGTCAGCATAGAAGGAGTACATCTTTTCAAAATTTTCAGCAAGTAGCTTAAATGAATGTATGGAATCTATCGTTGGTTCGTGTGAAACATTTGTTAGGACGTGATCTTCGATAGTCCATCCAGGTTCACTGTACACTTCAATCCATGTTTCAGAGCCCTCAGCTCTGTGTATTTGCCTAGGTTGTATGACTGCATACTCACCTTCTCGTACAATCTGGCGAGTGTTGTCAATAAATAGAGTCAAAGCCCCTTTTGTGACAAAGTAAATTTCGGCAGTGCGATTATGTATATGTGCAGGCGTTTTATCTATTACAGCGACCGCTGTACTATATGCATGATGCTTTTCAGTCGGATCTATTTCACAAATTACTTCTGTAGGATCTGATTCTGGATTCTTCATAATCCGTGCACCGGGATATTTTTTTTCAAGAGTTTCAAGGACTGTTTGTATATTCATGGTTGTATAGTTTATAACAATTGTTCATCTATTTCAGCTCCTGATGATATAGGGCTGTCATTCTGATCTTCTGGCAAGATGAATACGTCTCGTTTATATTCGTTCGTTCCTATACATTCTGCAGCACCTGATGCTATTTTTTCATATGGCTTGCACGCTCGACAGCCATTATGAGGACATATGAAGCGATTGAGTTGCTTGGCAAGCTTAACATCTTTTGCGAGGCTTAAAATAGTTTCTTTTGCCTGTTTCTCATCTGGAATATTCATAGGTGTCGGGCTGTTATTACGATCTAGATACCAATAACTAACTCCATCTATTTTTCTCTTCTGTACTGCGCCGGCGAGTACATAATAAATTGGTAGTTGGAGAGAGCTTTCTTCTTCTGATCCACGACTCGTTTTAAAGTCAATGATATGCACCGCGTCGTGTATGGGTATGTATTCAAGCCAGTCTATTTTTCCGCAGAGTATTATTTCTTCTTCTTTTGAAAGCCAGAATGATAAAAGATCTTTTTTTAATCGTAAAGTAAGGTGAGAAAGTGGTCCAGGGTTATTTAGAATTCTTCGCATCATGTCTTCTCCTCTTTTCTTGTATACTTCCTCGTGTTTGTCGTTATGAAATCCCCCCATTTTCCCTTTAATTTTTGACCACTGTTTGTCTAGCATAAGTACAGGCGACTCTCGAAATCGATCGGCTGAAGGAATGGCTGAAAGCATACGTATAACTTCATGAACCACTTGTCCCAATGCGAGAGCTGGTGTCATTAGCGCAATTTTGTTACCTGACTGCGGATATCTATAGATATTTTTTAGATAGTACGCTCTTGGACACGTTTGAAAATCATTTAGAGTTGAGTATGAAACCCAAAGCGCACTGTATGTATCTTCGTTGCCCATGTCTACTTGTTAGTATAGCATATTGAGGCCTCAGATTAATATTACGAGCTTTTCTGTTTCAATTCTAGTTTTTTAAACCAGTTACGTCTTAACATGACTGCAATAATGGCGTACACCCCTATGTCTACCCACGTTTCTTCTATCGATTCATTTACTGGATTTTTACTATTAATAAGTAAGTGCTTAAGCCTATTGAGCTTATCACTAACGCGAAATGCAATTCCAAGTTCACGCGTATCGAGTATATTCCCCTTACCGTAATCCTTGTGTTTTTTAATAAACATTTCAAGCATCTCGTCACATACAAGTTCAAATGCAGCCTCTAGATCTTGTGGTTTACTCATAGTACTTACCTTTAATTTATAAAAATGTACGACTAGGCAGATCTACTCACTGTCCGTCCTGTTTTCTTTATGACGGCGACAAAAAATCCTTCATGTATGGCGGATGGTAGTATGCGCTTGGTACAAACTAGTTCGGGAGAATAGTGTGAGTCTTGCCACTGAGTGATACCGTCGACCGTCTTAATTTTAGGAATAGAAATAGGTATGAGTTCTACCTTTCCCTTCTCTTTAGTAAGAGCCCAGTCTATAACCGCCTCGTTTTCTTCTGGAGCAAATGTGCACGTTGAATAGACTACTATTCCTCCAACGGCAACGCACGAGAGTGCTGATCGCAGTAGATATTTTTGTAACCTCGCCAGATGTTTCACTTTTTTTACAGACCAGTTAAGAGAATCTTTTGTTCCGTTAGAAAATCGTGCCTCCATTGAGCATGGAGCATCTAAGAGTACAGCATCAAATTTTTCAGGGTATGTTTTCCATAAGGATCTTCCATCTTTGTGCTCAACCTGTGTATTGGTTACTCCCATGTGTTTCAATGTGTCAATGAGCTTGTACATGCGTACACTGCCAGAGTCATTTGCAATAATGGTACCACTATTATGCATTAGTGCACTTAGGTGTGACGTTTTGCCACCGGGAGAGGCGGTCATATCCAGTACGGTATCGGTTGGTTTTGGGTTAAGTAGTATGGGTGGTAACAAGCTTGATGCCGCTTGAATGTAAAATAACCCATCGGTGTATTGGGGCAAGGAAGTTAAAGTACGTAAATGTGCCTTTTCTATTATAAGAGCATATGGACACCACGGGATGAGTGATGCAGTGATTTTTACTTTATTAAAGTCTTGAATGAGAGATTCAGTGTTGGTTTTGAGTGTATTAATCCGTACTACGACACGCTTTTCTTCGCCAAATGACGACAAAATTGATTGAGACTGTGTTTGTGTATAAAGCTCATTAATGCGTGCTACAAATTTCTCTGGGAGGTTACTTTTTTGCATGCAATTTTAATTAGTGCGAAAGAATACTCGCTATGTCCTTTTTAAACGTATTTTTAAGAATGTCTACCTCGCGCTTAATAATGTTTTCTATATCTGCAATATGCGAACGAAGTAATAGCATTGCTTTTTTATGTTTATTACTTTGCACATGTGCAATAAAGTCTTTTTTTGCATGTTGCGGCAAATGAGTAAGTGCTATATCTATAATTACATGGTGGACGGTTGAATCGATTATTATAATAAGATCTTGCTTTTCTGAAGCTGTCAACGTGAGTGAATCGAGTTGTGCATACAGTGTATCTACTTCGATTATGTGTGTATAAAATTGTTTCTTCATAGTTCTATTGTACTCGAATTGGTCCAAGGCGTATAGTATTGCCAGGGTCGTCTATAAAAAAGTAAAGTACAGGCCCTCGTGCAGAACCGTCCCGGCGTTCAAGGTAATCCATAACTTCTGGTGATCCACCTAAATGTTTACCTGTCCACTCTGCGGGACCAGAATCTGCAACATCTGCAATAACTGCTTTACCATTTTGAGGGTTTACGACAAATATTTTTCTATACTTAAAAAACATGTACAGCTCATTTGAATTACTGCCCCATCCTGGTGATAAAAAGGTAGGAACAGCAATATACCATTTCTCACGCTCTATATCTGTATCTGTTAATTCTTCTTTTGACTTGGCAAAATATCCCCATGCTCCTCTTCCCGGAGCAATACCAGATGGAGCAAATTGAGCGTCTTCTTGCGTGTGGAAATGGGTTGATATGGAATCTCCGGGATAGCGCATAAGATGTTGTTCTGCTCCTATATAGCCATATGAACGGTTCAATCGCTTGTTATCTAAGGTTGCAAATAAACGAAGATTAAAATGGTCAGACAATGTTTGAATAACGCGATTTTCTTGCTCTTGCGACAGGATTTCAACAGCAAGAGGTAGTTGGTTATTGAGTAGTGAAACGAGAGTTTGACTTGTGTGTTGTGGTTTCTGCTGAGCTTGAGATGGAGTATTTTGGATTTGTGTAGCTTGTGCGAGCGTTGAGGTAGTAATGGGTTGTGTGAGTAGAAATAGTCCAGTAGAGCCTACTAATAATTTCTGAGCCGAACTTGTTGCCCAAGCTACAGAATCGCCGTGCTTTTCATATATTTTTTTTTGGATTCCCTTTAATCGCTTAGTCCAATGCTTTTTTAGATGTGTATAGTGAGTAAGCTTTGTGCTCGGCATACTTCAAGTATAACGAAATTCAAATTTTATCGAATTGTGTTTGAAATTACTTTCCCTAGTTTAAATTGGATAAGAAGATACAACACTGCACCAATAACAAAAAGATAGAGTGGAAATGCATAATGTTCAAAGTTCCAATTCGAGATTGCAAGGAGTGCAATACCTGCGTTAATTACGCCAAGACCATAGATGAGACTACTTTCAGAGAGTGGTTCTTTATATGACTTCACTAAGGTAGGAACTGCAGCTAAGCCATCTGCCAATATTGCAAAAAAGATAGCAATATTTCCCGCTCTGGTTATAGCCCACATTGCCAACCCTGCTACAGACAACACGCCACAGATAATATCAAATTTTGATAATCTCCATGTAGCTTTTTTATTGACAAACGACGCGAAAAAAATGATGAGTGGAATAAATCCAACTATGAATGTTGCAAGCGAATGTATACCAACCCCCTGGCTAACCTCTGCGGCAAACGCTATTAATGGCGCAATAGCCCACAATAACCACGAGACTTTATTGGGTTGAATTTTCCCACGTATGGTATCTAAAAAGTAGCCTATGCCACCGATTGATTGAATTAACACGCCTATAATCACAAAGTTTTCGTTTATCATGCTCACACTATACCATAATATTACGTCTTCGTTACCAGGCTCTCTTTTCTTGCTTTAGGCCACTGTTTCACCACATACTCTCTACGTAGTGCTTCTGATTTTGTAGTATAGCTCTCAAGATAGACAAGCATTGCAGGTCTTCGAGCCCATACATATTTAGAGGCTTTCTTTTGATTTTTATTATGCTCTGTTACCCTTTTATCAATATCTGTTGTTTGTCCGCAGTAAAGTGAATGATCCCTGCAGCGAAGAATATAAAAAAAGTAGGTATTCATATATGTACGAACATATTATTGAGGAATATGTATGCCGCGCCGAACTAGCTCTATAAGTAATCTTTTTGTATTGGGGTGATTGATACCTAGTCGTGATCTTACTGAAAAGTAACGGTTAATTAAAAAGACATTTGAAATATCACGCGAAACAAATGTCTTTTCGGTGAAGTCAACTTTACCGTGCTGTGTTTGAACCTGCCATTCTCTCAATTGTTCTTTTGTGTCTTTACGAATGGATCGAACTAATACAAATGATGCCCCTGTATGTTCTTTTAAGTAGTCGTTTGTGGAAAGAATTGAGTTTAGTTCCTTTGGGTTATCATCAAGCATTACTATGACATGTTGAAATTGACCAAGTACATTACCACTACCAAAGCTTGGTCCTTCATCCTCATCCTGTAATAATTCTTGCGAAGGGTAGTCTTGCGGAAGTAGTGCAGTTGCGTTGTTTTCCACAGCTTCAATTATAAAATTTCCTTTGCTTTTTTTGGTGAGCCAAATTTGAGAAATGGGTAGGTCGGGGTTTTGTTTAAGGAGTTCAAGTATTTTAGATAGTTGAAAATCTGCCTCTCCATACGTAAATATTCCTAAATTGATTCTGTGAATAGAATCAATCGGTGTTCCTATATCTTTTACGGCAGTTATGGTCTCATCATATGCTCGAGGACTCATAGTCGTTTGTTTGAATACCTCCAATAATTCATCGGACCACATTTGGTTTACATCTCTTAATATAAATTTTTTATCTCGTGCACGAATATAAAATGGATCTGCGTTATGATTAAGCGTAGAATTTGGCGTCTGCGACTTAATGCTAGCGAGCAATTCTTTTACCTTTGCGATTGACATCTCTGTGCTTACCGTATTGTCTTTCAGTTGGTTTGTTGCCCATTGTAATGCTGCCAGGTGTGCGTTCAGGTGATATACTCGACCTCCATTTTCATTCACTTCCCAACGTGAAAATGTGTCAGCTGCACGCATAAGTTCTTCCACCTGATCATCAGATATGTGTATACCCAGCGTTTGTACATACTTTTTATATAGATCTAATCTTTGAGTTTTTGATTCAGTGTATGCAGCAAGAGTATCGTCGTAATCAAACATGGCCCAGTCATTTCCAGACATTGGTTTATGTGATTGTCTCTGAACTATGTATCCTGCATCACCTACTTGAACTACGTCAAATCCACCGAGATCTTCTCTGTATCGTTCAAGAAGTACGTTTATTTTTCTTGCTTCTGCTGGGTTATCGGGAATTATTTGTGGTTCACTATCCATGTTCAAGTTAAATGTACTCGCTTTTTAAGATTCCTAATCGTACACAATCTATGAATTTGCCGTCAGAATAGTCTTCCTGTCTAAGCAGTGCTTCTTTTTTGAAACCAATTTTCTCAAATATATGTATAGCCCTCGTATTGAATGCACGTATTTCAACCCACACTTTGTTAATAGGTAGTGTATTAAACAGATAGGTAAGAAGTGTTCGTATTGCATCGTGGCCATAGCCTTTTTCTTGATTAGAACTTTGTGCAATAAAAATATCAATATCCGTTTTTTGTTCAGGAACTGCAACTTTATTATAGTTAATTGTGCCGACTCGCTTACTTTCAACTTCTATCCAAAAACACTGGCCTTTCATAGGAGTTTTTATATTGAAATAATCACTGTGCCAGCTGTTAAAAAATTCTTTTTTCGTTCTCGTATCACCTTCTTTTCCGTACCAATAAAAACTTGCGTCTGAGTGTGTTACTAATTGGCGAAAATCTTCTTTTTCTTCCTTGGTGATCGGACACAGTTGTACCGTTTTACCAATCAGCTTCATGTCATCAGTATACAATTAATAGCGGAATAACTAGTGAGTTATACGGGATAGAACATCCCATTAAATCTAAGAAATTGCCCATTAAATTCATCCTTCCAGTTTTTACTTATTTCTATAATCTTACGTGTCTGTTTCTTTGGGTCATTTTCACCATTGGGGTTCATATCGGTTTTGACATCACCTGGGTGTACTGCATATGTTTTTATATTCTTTGGTAAATCAAGTGTACTGGCAAAAGTCATGCTATTCAGTGCAGCTTTACTGGCCCTATACCCATAATTACCATTTGAATTTGCAAATTCATCTTTTATTGAGCTTCTACAAGATGAAATATTTACGATAAAGGCCTGTTTTGATTTTGATAATAGTGGTAAAAATGTTTTTTCCATTAAGAGTGGAGCAATTGTATTTATAGAGAACATATCTAAGAGGTATTTTCTATCAAGATAACGCAAGTCACATACAATTTTCTTATTGTTATTCGTAGCGCTATCTTTGTTAATGCCGGCGTTATTTATGAGATAGTCAAGGTGGTCACAAAGTTCTGTTGTAGCATCGAAAGCTTGTTTCATTGACGCGTCTGATGACACATCCAATTGGATGTGTTTTAGATTTGCATGGTGCCGTTTTACATTATTTAGTTTTCTTACTCCTGCTATTACTAAAAAGCCTTGTTCTAAAAAGTATTCAACAAATCCACTTCCTAATCCTCTCCCACCGCCCGTAATAAAAGCTGTTTTCATGGTAGTATTATACAGTTATTTTGCATACGCGATGATAATAGCACCTAAAGTCATTAAGACTGCTCCAAGTACAATTTGTATACTCATCTTCTCTCTCAAAATAAGTGCTGCAAAAATGATAGTTAACACAAGGCTCAATTTATCTATAGGTACAACCTTACTTGCCTCCCCTACTTTGAGTGCGTAAAAATAGAAGAGCCATGAAAATCCTGTAGCCAATGCAGATAAAAGTAGGAATAGCCAACTATGTTTGGATATGTCAGTAATTTTAGACAGTGTGCCTTGTGAAGCAGCAATACCCCATGTAAAAAAAAGTATAAAGGTAGTCCTTATAGCGGTCGCAAGATTACTATCTATGTTTTTTATACCAATTTTTGCAAATATTGAAGTTAATGCTGCAAAGATTGCAGAGAGTATTGCCGCAATATACCACGTCATAAATATGAGTTAAACTAATATAATTCTAAACTATGCAACATCGATAATTGCTGAGATAGGTAAATGGTCTGATGCGTCTGACTTTTCAACACTAAAATCAGAATAACGTACATCGTCACTGACGAAAATATTATCTAGTTTATACAGTAAGTTCTGCGGAGAGCAATGCTCACAACCTTCTGGGTACATACTCCACGTGGGGAGCATATTTCTGTCAGTATTTTTTAGAACTCTACCAAGTAAGTTTATTGGGTTCGAGTATGGCAGTGCGTTGAAATCTCCCATGAGTATGGTATTTTTTTTAGTAAGTATGGTAGCCAATGATTGTGCTTGGTCGTTTTGAAGTCGTGATGGTTTTTGATGAGTATGTAAAAAGTGTGTGTTAAATACGTGTAGCACAGTATTGCCTAGCGTAATATCTGCTTGAATGGCTACTCGACTTACTTTCGTCGAAAGTGTATGAGTAACACTTTTTTTAATTGGAAATTTGCTAAAGATAGCATTCCCTATCTTTGTTTTTACACCATTAACAATGTCGTCAAACGAGTCTGCAAACGTATGATGATAACCCAGTTGATTGGTGAAGTGCTTTGTAAGTTCTATTGTTTTGTGTGCTACCATTACCTCCTGTAATGCAATGATATCGGCGCCACAATTTCCTAAGAAATCGCTTACTTTTTTAGTATCGCCATGCATCCAAATATTCCAGGATAGTACTTTTAACTGCATTAAAAAATTGTACCAGATGAATGCAGAGATTGTACTACTTTGCTTTTGTCGAAATACCAAATAGTTTATAGAGAAGACACACTCCACTTATCCGTTCCAATTGCAATGACTCCAAGAATGAACATAACAACCTGCATTGGGCCTTGTAAAAGGTATGACAATACTAATAAAAGTACTCCTACTAGAATTCTTATTCTACGATCGAGAACACTCTCATTTTTATTAAACATCTGTTTAATAAAATCAATAAATGCTATTGACAATAGCATTTAACTATATTAAACTTACATATAGTTAATACCAGTATAACATATGAAAAATATTTGTCCACAGGTAGTCATACAAAATTTTTTTGAACCTTGTATTTTGTATGTGCTACTTGAAAAGTCAAGTTACGGATACGATATACAAAAGCAGTTGAAAGACAGGTGCACGTGCGATGTAAACACAGGCAATCTTTATCGTTGTTTATCACGAATGCAAAAATCAAAGTATATACAACGAACCGGAACTAAAAGTGAAATAGGACCAAAGCGATATATGTACACTATAACTGAAGTAGGGAAAGTTTACCTGAACGAGTGGATTGCGTCCCTGAAACAACAAAACAAGATTATAAGTACACTTATTAAAAATTACAAAAAAACACTATGAAAAAAGTAAAGATCTTTTCAACACCTACCTGTCCGTACTGTATTATGGCAAAGGACTATTTAACAAATAAGAATATTTCATTTGAAGATGTTGACGTGTCGAGAGATCAGGCTCAAGCTATGCAAATGGTTAAAAAATCTGGTCAAATGGGAGTGCCACAATTGTGGATAGACGATGAAGTAGTGATGGGGTTTAACAAGCCAGTTATCGATCGGTTGTTGGGAATTTGAGTCTTGACGGTATAATTCAATTGATTTAGGTGTTTATTTAGTCGCAGACCATCTACTATACATTGCAGGAGATAATATGCGCTGCCCACTCTTTTCAGTAAGGGTAAGTTCACCAGAGGTAATATTTCCTTTATAATTTGGAAAATAGTCGGCAATGGTGTAATGAAGGCTTAGTGAGGATAAGCGCACTGCATATACGGTAACTAAGATAAATAAGGGGTTATCAAGTATCTTGTTGCACGAGTGCAAAAGCTCTGGCATCATTTCTTCGAATTTCCATATTTCACCCTTTGGCCCACGCCCAAACTTGGGAGGGTCGATTATTATCCCTTGGTACTTCACTCCCCTTCTGAATTCTCTCTGCACAAATGCAAGTGCATCATCTACAATCCATCGAATTGGTTTTTCACTGAGACCCGAAAGTAATTGGTTCTCTTTAGCCCATGTAATTGACTTTTTAGATGCATCGACGTGTGTCACTGTTGCACCGGATTGAGCAGCGAATAGTGAAGCAATGCCAGTATATCCGAATAGGTTTAACACTTTTATAGGTCTCTGTGACTGCACAATCAGCTCTGACATCCACTCCCAGTGATTAGCTTGTTCAGGAAATACACCAAAATGGCGAAAGGGTGTAGGCTCAACCCACATTTGTATATCTTTATAATGAATCTTCCATCGTTTAGGTACTGTTGGTGACAAGTGCCATATAGCTTTTTCCATGCTTTGTGTTGCCTCGAATATTCCATGTGCTTCATCCCATTGAGACTCTGGAAGCATTGGTTGCCATAAGGCCTGCGATTCTGGACGAATAAAAATGTATTCGCCAAACCGTTCTAGTTTTTGTCCGTTTCCGCTATCTAAGAGTTCATAATCGTGCCAATGATTATTTTCGGATACATTCATAAATCCATCCTCTTGAAGAATTTGAGTGTTAGTCATATACGCCAATAGTATACAACAGTTTGTTTCTCATTTATATTTTCTATAAATTTTAGCTATGAGAGAACGTACTATGGTAGACTCTTTATATGAATATTAGAAAGTCTGCACTTTATTTACTCGTTACGTCTCTATGCATTGTTTTTATATTAGTATTTGGGATTGTTTTTTTACAGAAACAAAGCAAAGGAAATATAAATATAAACAGAACTGCAGTTATTAAAGAAATACAAAACCTCCAAAGATTAGAGACTGCATCTTTTACCATAGAGAAAATTATTGATGAAGGCACAAGTGGAAGTGCGCTTCGTGAGTTTCTCTTTGGAGATAAAATCTTACTTATAGCGCATGGACAATCAATAGCTGGATTTGATTTATCACAAATATCGGATAATGATATTAAGATAGTAAAACAATCCATTATTTTGAAACTTCCAAAACCTCAGATTCTAGTTACTACACTGGATAATACACAAACAAGAGTGTATGACAGAAAAAGGGGTATATTAAATCCCGGTGATAATAATCTGGAATCTAAAGTTCGCGAAGCTGCACAAAAGTCGATAGAAGACGCTGCATGCAAAGGCGGCATACTGACTCAGGCTTCAGATAACGGTCGAAAGCAACTCACTTCCCTTTTATCTGCATTTGGATTCAAAGAAATATCTATACAGATTCCAAATGGTACTTGTGATCTTTAACTTATTCAATTGGTAAATAAATCTCAAAAAATTGCTTCGTTACGTCACTGTTTACGTTGCGATAAATTTCAAAGTCGGCAATATTTTTTCTTACTTGCATAGTATGCAGCTTGGCGTACTTTTCAAGCTCTTTCCAAAAGAGTGAAAGTAAACTGCCCGATCCATTGTGTGTATAGGTAAGCACTTTTCCTGGATTGAACTTCATAGAGTTAACGGCAGATGTATATTGCTCTTTTATCTTCATATTTTTTGTAGCTAGTGCGCCAATTTTTATTCTACTTTTCTTTGGGCGATATCCCTGTTCCTCAAATATCGCCAGGGTTGTAAAATTCTCACCTCTGTTTTCAAACATGGTATACAGTTCTTCGCAGTAGTCCCCTATCTTTGCGTACGATCCATTCCTCTCAACATAATAAACGGCAAATGGTTTAAGAATCTTTACAGAAGGTTTAATCATGGTTCCATTTGTTTCTAGGTTTGACTGAAATGTTGATAGATTTTTTAGATTAAACTGAAGCAGTTGTACTTGTTTTTGGATCAATTCTCTTTTATCATTAAACAGCTTCGATAAGTCTCTATTCTTTTTAAGATAGTGTTTCATCTCACTCAGTGATACACCCAGTGTAGACAACAAGAGTATGCGTTGATATTCAAGAATTTGGCTCTCAAGATAGTAACGATAGTTAGATTTATTTCTTAAAGTAGGCTTTAGCACACCCTTTCTATCGTAAAACTGGATAGTCCTCTTCGTAGTTGATGCTAATTTTGCAAACTCACCAGCTGTAATATAGTTTTTCATATGCTCTTGACAATGACGCAACGTAATAGTTTATTATATGCTTTTGTACAAAGTTTATCAAATATATGAACAGTATAATCATACGCAGAGCACATGAAAACAATCTTAAAGATCTTAATCTTGAGATCCCTAGAAATAAGATAGTTTGTTTTGTTGGCGTCTCTGGTTCTGGTAAGTCGACTATAGCGTTTGATATTATTGCACGTGAGGGTGAGAGGCAGTATTTTGAATCGCTCCCCTCTTATGCTCGACGTTACCTTCATAAAAGTAATCGTCCTCTTGTAGAGGAAATTAAAGGAGTCTCAGCGTCAATAGTCATTAGTCAAGATAGGGTGCGTGGCAATCCGCGTTCTACGGTAGGCACATTAACCGAGGCATACACCTATCTACGACTTCTCTACTCGCGTGTTGGCTTGCCTTCTATGGATTCATCGTACTACTCATTTAATCATCCCTATGGTGCATGCAAAAAATGTAAAGGTTTAGGCCGTGCGGTAGAAGTGAATGAAAGTAAAGTAATAGATAAAGATAAAAGTCTAAATGAAGGCGCCATACTTCCTAGTGATTGGTATGTGGGTGGCCGACAGTGGAGTATTGTAAAAGCGACAGGGTACTTTGATATGAATAAAAAGCTAAGCGAATATGATACTGAAGAAATGGACAAACTACTATATGCACCCCCCGAAATGTTGCAGTCGATCAGCGGAGAGTTCATAGACCGTTGGACGTTTCAGGGCGTGGTACACCGTATCATCCATCGCAATAATAATGCGCACCGTAGTTTATCTGAAAATGATATGCGTTACTTTGAACTTGTAGATTGTTCAGAATGTCACGGAGGTAGATTGAATGACAGGTCACTTAAGGTTCGTCTACATGGAAAAAATATTGGGGATGTTGCCAATATGCCACTTGAGCTATGTCTGGCATTTATTAAAAATATTGATCATAAAAATGCTCAGGCTATCAAACCTCGACTGATAGATCAATTGCAAGGCTTAATTAATGTTGGTGTGGGTTATTTATCTCTCAACAGGTCGGCTGATACTCTTTCGGGCGGTGAAGCACAGAGGGTAAAAATGGCTCGCCAGCTAGGCTGTGATCTCATTGAGACGGTCTATGTATTAGATGAACCAACTGCAGGTCTGCATCCACGCGATGTTGGCACTGTCGTTGAGAATTTGAAGAGGTTACGAGACAATGGGAACAGTGTGATTGTGGTCGAGCACGACGAGACTGTAATACGGAGTGCTGACCATATAGTTGAGATAGGACCAGGAGGCGGTAGATATGGCGGAGAGGTTGTGGCAAGCTGTGCAGTAAGTACTCTCATGTCTAACCCTCGTTCAACAACTGGTATGTATCTTTCAAAGCGAAAATCTTTAGGTTCAAAGAACACATTTAGACAAGCTCAGGGAGTATTAAATGTTATAAATGCATCACGACACAATTTAAAGAACTTAGATGTCTCTATACCAACGGGAGTGTTAGTTGCACTAACGGGCGTATCTGGCTCAGGTAAGAGCTCATTAGTTGAAGAAATCAAGAGTCAACATATGTATAACATTGTGTTGATTGATCAATCAGTCATTGGAGCCAATAGGAGGGGTTGTATTGCTACCTATGTTGGTGTATTTGATTGTATACGTAAGTATTTTGCAGATGAAAATAAAATGCACCCAAGTTTATTTAGCTTCAACAGTCATGGCGGGTGTGAGCTTTGCAAAGGCGTAGGTTATATTGATATGGATATGAATTTTTTGGGAGATGTAAACATAAAATGTGAAAGTTGTGGCGGTTCCCGCTATAAGGAGAAAGTATTGAGATATACTTACAAAGGTAAGAATATTGTTGAAGTGCTCACAATGACAGCTCCCGAAATAAAGCAGTTATTTGATTCTGCACATATACACAAGGCCATGAGCCTTCTTGAAGAAGTTGGTCTAGATTATATAGAAATGGGGCAAACACTCGATACGTTGTCAGGTGGAGAGTCGCAACGCCTAAAGCTTGCAAGCAAGCTTCAGGCTAAGGGTGAATTTTATATTTTGGATGAGCCTACTTCAGGCTTACACTTTGCTGATGTAGAAAAGCTCCTCGCACTTTTAAATAGGTTGGTAGATAATGGCAACACAGTGCTTATCATTGAACACAACTTAGATCTCATTAAGAATGCTGATTGGGTAATAGACCTTGGCCCAGAAGGTGGAGATGAAGGTGGAACCATCGTTGCACAGGGTACACCTATACAAATAGCCCGTGCTGTAGGTTCATACACTGGTATATACTTAAAACGTACTTTGAATATATAGTGCTTATAATATACATATTACACACTAAGTATGTATAAACCATAGCATTTGTGATATACTATAGTATATTCTACATATTTATACAAATATGAATGAAACGTCGCAGCTTCTGAACTATTTAAACCAACAGGTACAGATGGGTAAACTGGGTTTTTCCGAAAGTGATACTACTGGCGATTCTATTGACAAAACTGCATTACTATCTCAAACAATGCAACTATTGAGTGGTGAAGAAGGTTCTTTTGCAAGTGATGTAATTCCACAGCTTGTTTTGCTAGCCTTAGTGGCATTAGTTGTTGCTGGAGTGGCTATTTCTGGCTTTGTTGGAAGTATAGATTTAGCTACAATTGATACTAGTCCACAAAAACCCGCATATTTGCAAAATTACAATCAATTTAAACAAGACGAACTACAACCGGTGTACCCTACAAATACCCCGCAACCCATGCATACTCAGGCACCTGTTATTCAGCAACCTGCAGCATCTCAGCCGAGCTCTTCAGGTGGAAATTCATGTAGGGGTTTACAGCCTAGAGTCCCTATTGATGTTGTAATAGATTGTGGTAGATTGCCGTGGGACATTGGCAATGTTCCAGCGTGTGATGGGGTTAGTACTGCATCAATACAAACTCAGACATGTGCAGTAGCTGGGTCCACGGGTATAGATATTAGTACTATTGTATTTGGGACAGACAGTCATTACTGTCTTAGTGCAGCAAATAAGGCCGTGCAGAGTTGTGGTCAATAAATAATATTTAAGTACAATTCTAATGTATCAGTGTCACTCCTTTATCAACACTTCCCCATCTCGATAGGCTTTAAACAAAATTTTGCTATCTATACAATGTTGTATTTCTTTATCGGTGCTTGACGATTCGGGATGATCTGAATGGTAATGCGGTTCGAAAGCAAAACTGAGGATATTGAGCCCATCCCACACTTGCTCATTCATCTGCTTATACGGAAAATTGTTAGCGTCATCTGTAATTGCGTATGGTTTTAACGATGGAGTGAGTACGCAGACTCCTGCGCTATACGCAACATAGAGAAAGTTCGATTTGTCTGCAAGTTCCAATAGTATCTTATCGAGACCACTCAACTTCATTGCCTGTCGAAGCACAAACGTATTACCACCGCTCACATAAACCCCACCATAGTTACTGAGTGTGTTTTTCAGTTTATCCATATCTCCAAAGTACTCCTTCAGGTCAAGTAGCTCTATTGATGCGCCATGACTCTCAAAATCGCTCATGTCACTAGAGATATGCTTTTCCTTGTGAATAGGATCAGCGCCGGTAAAATCAAGAGCATTGGGAATGTACGCAAATTTCCCTGATGTCGTGGCAATTAGTTTTTCTAATGTTGGCGTTTCATTACCAAGTCTATATGAAGACAGATAGTATTTCATAGTATGATTATACAAAAAACCTAGCTGGAGACTGGAACTTTTGAGCTAAAGTTTATCTTTACTGAGTACCTATTGATTAGTTTTATTTCTAAGGTGTTTTGAATTCGTCTTTGATTTACCACTTCGTCTTTCTTGTTTCTCTATTTGATCAACTGCAGAGCGAATCGAGTTTAAAAATGATCTATTTTTCGTTTTTGAAACTATTTTAACTCCAGCAAGAGGGCTTATGACAAGTGTAGTAATGAACAGAATGCTACCTCCACTAGGCGTTTTTGGTTCTTCGAAAGTTACTTCAATTTTATCAATTGCAATTCTACTGTGCATCTTCTGACCAAACCTGATTAGTTGCTCTTTTGCCTTTTTAATATCTACTTCAGAAACATTACTCGTTGGGTTTGTCATAAGTAGATTTACTTTATTCATAGGACGCAACGATGCAAGTCCAGTTAAAATATCACGCATTGATAAAATTCCAACCGGTTTTTTATATTTATCAATAAAAATAACGCTATTGTATTCTGATGTTACAAGCTGCTTGAGCATCTTCTTTTGCACGGTCTTATAGGGCAGTGTGTAGACATTCACCGTTTCATATTTTTTGACTGGATCATCTTTTCTATATTCCTTTTCTTTATCAAAAGCACGATCTGTTTTTGGATTACTATTTTTTCCAAACCGCTGTTTTTGCGAGGGCTTCATAAATACTTTATGCAAATCTTTTCGTGAGACTATACCAGATAGGACTCCGTTATGATTAATTAACACAACTCGTGAAACATTCTTATCCCGCATAATTTTAAAAATGTCGCCGACAGAAGAATCGCTACTGGCAGTGACAGGTGCACGTGCTTTTATAGCAGTGCTGATGAATATTAGCAAACTCTGAACTTTAATGAGATTTTGAAATATATCCTTTGCATGAATAATTCCTATAATTTGCTTGTTTTTATCAAATAAAGGGAGTGCATACACTCGGCTTTCAAGCATAAATGAAGCAACTTCATATAACTGAGTTTCTTTTGTAATAAATGGAGGCTTTGATGCAATGGAGGAAACTTTTGTTGTATAGGGGTACCTATGGGTATAGAGTGCTTGATATGGTGAAATAATACCAATAAATTTATTTTCCTTATCAAAGACAAACAGGGGCGAATGGCTTGATTGCACTAAAGGTAAAACAGATCCCAGAGTGTCGTCAGCATTGCATTTTGTAACAGTATCTACCGAAGATATATAGGAGCTTATTTCAAAACGTTTCTTTGCCGAATAATCCTTTTCGTTTTTATTTGTTTTTGTGTTCATAATCTATTTGTTTAACGAACCATCCATGATTCACTGCAGATTTGAGGAGTTGAACGTGTTACATTTCTTCTACTCTATACAGTATAGCACTTTTCAAAATTTAAGTACAGTAATTGCGTACGTGACCGAGAGTAGTTATTATAATTGAGAAAATAATTCACCATGACTTACGGCTTTGCATAAAAGCTTCTTCAGAGAGTAGAAGAAGTTAGAACTTATTTACTTATACAGAGTGAATATTTGTAGATTATTACACTTCATATATTAATCGAAAGTAGTCAAAAAAATCAGTATCGAGACTATCGTGTAAGCAATGCACATCAACGAGCGAAGGTATGCGTGCCCTGTCTAGTTCTCCCTTGTTCCATGCTGTTCCTATGCCGTCAACACCCGCATGTTTCCAACGTAATCCACCAACTGAAGTATTGGCATATCCTAAACTTCTCCATACATCTTCCCTCGTAAAATTTTCAGTGGGAATATCGTCTTTTGGATAAATGAGTACGCGATCACTTCCAACTCCTTTACTAACTGTGTCTAAAAATGCAGCCCATCTGGACTTAGAAGATCATCTATCATAGGGAGTAATCGTAATACTCTAGATGTCATATATAGGGCATGTCGAGAAAGAATTACGTCAAATCGTTTTTGCATTTCGATTAATCCTGATAATACGTCATAAAAATGACCTGAGTAGAATTCATTTACAGATGTACCGTTGAAATATCCCACGCCTGGACTACAGCCTGATTGAGCAACAACGTATGTTTGTGGTATAGCAACCCTTACCCTTCTTACTGCGTTATCTAAGCGCTCGTCATCTATTGAGGCAGTCCATGGGGTACATGTATCTCCAGCGCCAATTTCAAGTATTCGTGGTGGTATGCCTGTTCTAGTATATCTCTCTAAGCAGAAATCTGCCCAATTTTTTCCACCGAGCGTTACTTCTGGTGTTCTTCCCGAAGCATTTACGTGTGGATATAGAAATCGTTCTCTTTCAAGTAACAGTTTTTCGACGAGCGACATATCTCCTAAACGTTTTGCACTCAATACCTCTGCGATATGTATGGCATTGCTTGGTTTTTCTACCGACATACCCTATAGTATACTATAGGGTATGTGGCGTGTCACTCTTGATTATAAGTAATCTTACAATCCAAAATCGATAAAGTATTGCGAAGTGCTGGCACTTGTTGACTATGTCAGCAACTATTATATGAGATCAACCGGTTACTCACAATCCCTTGCTATTGCAGCCTAATTTATCTTTTCATTAACTTATTTTTTGTAACGCTTAATCCATAATTCGTTAATTTCATCGTGCCATAACTTGAATAAAAATGAGTGTATGGGAACGCCGGATGTTACCTGACAGTTATATTCTGAAATTAGACGCATTACCTGCGTTTCATTTATCCTCTTCTCTTTATCTAACCTTTCTAAGTCTTCTTCAACCTCTTTAATTGACGTTGACAACCTTCCAAGTCTCAGACCTAACCCAAGAAGATCAACAGTCAGCATCACCGGCAATAATAAATAAATGCCGTACACAACGAAAAACCTTGTATTGGGCGAAACAAACTGGAACTGCGAAACTCCTATAACGATTATAGAAAATACTACCGCTATGACAAAAAGAAGCCAGACCAATCTTTGAAGTTTGCAATACAAATGCCTTGTAAAAAATGCTGACTCTGTAGTCATCTCCAATAACCTTCGAGAACCTTCAGGCTTTTTTGTTGCATAATAATCCTTATCTCTGGATTTCATTTTGAACATATCAAGGATTTTCTTCCCTGCTCTTAGTCTCCATTCGCTGAATTGAGTTTGTCCGATAGACCACCCAAGCGCCTCTGTTATTACAGATTGCCTTCTCATTGTTTCAGCTCTATCGTAAGTATTTTCGAAACGTAACTTCAGGTAGTACGAGATTATAAATAAAATAAATCCGATAATGGCTAAAAATAATTTCCAGTCATTAGTTAAAATAGCTAATGAAGCACCAACGCCAATTAGTGCAGTTAAAGTCTCAATCCCAATAGCTAAATACCAGTCATTTGCTGCTGTATCAAATAGTAACCGTGATAGCTGATTTAATTCTTCGCCTTGTTTTGCGTTATCCATATGCAGGGAAATAGTCACTAAATAATACTCTCCATTTATTTACAGCAGACTCAATATAACCTTGATTACCTAATTCTTCCGCTTTTGCTGCAATATCATAAGCCCTCTGAAATCTATCCACAGCCTCTTTTATTGTTTCAGTATTATTCAGGTAATTACCGACATCTTCGTTATAGCCTTCGGGATCAGGGTTCTTTTTGTCAATCAATGCTAAACCTTTCTGAAAATAAAATCTCACCCCTGACGGAAAATCATCTATTCTAATACCGTCAAATATCCCCAATGCTAATACTTCAAGATGAAAAGATCGAAAGAAGGTACTATGTGATTTATTCCATGCCTTTATCATTTTAACCAAGGGAACATAATCACCATTATGATTAGTATTTGATTGGCTTGTGAGTGTTACATGAAGTTTTGGGTTAGTGGAAATCCAAGTTTGAGTAATTGAGTTGGGGATTAAATAACCACCACCCGTTCTATTAAAAGCCGGTACCACATCAACAATAAAATCATCAAATCTTATGGTTACAGCTTGACCGTTCCTGCTTATGTCTGGGGTTTTGGTATAAGTTTTTCTAAGAGTCCTTTTTACCAAATCCAATAAACCTCCTTGACCGCCATTTTGACCGTTATAGTTATGGTAATACTCGTTGTCCAATACTACAAAAATATCAATATCCGCTTCGCTTAATGGAGAAATCATCGTACTTCGGGAATAAGAACCTGTTAGAAATGAGTCCATAACGGTCAAATCCGCTTCTACTACCTTCCTTACATTCACCTGTCTCGTAGATACTGTAGAGGTTTGAAGATCGGTGATATTCAGATTTTCTTTGAAGTCCAAAAAAGATTGTTTAATTGTGATAGCCATATTATTTCTTTATTTTTTTATCTGATTTCGTTGATCTACTTTTAGCAGTATTTCGAAAAATCTCAATAAACGAGTTCCTTGTTCTTCCGCCTCTACAACTGTAATATCTTGCCCAAACTCTTCTTTGAAAATCTTTTGATATTCTTCAATAGCTTGTTTGGATAACATATTTATTTTTTAGGTATATTTATCGGTGGTGTAGTGATAGTCACAGAACTACCCATCGCATATTTTTGATTGTCGTCAAGAATTGTTTGTTCTGGATTGTCTTGGGATTGAAAATTAAACCCAAGTAACTTGAGTCGCATATAAATCTCTGTATTAGATCCGTAGATGTTATTAAAAATACAATGTGTCAACCTCTCCATCAGTCTGAAGTTGCTAAAGTTTGCATTTTCAAGCCTTTTTATCGTTAGCGAAGTCAGATCAGACATAATGTTAGCGAATGTCTCTACTACTTCTACGTTGGCAAACATGTCATCGCTTTCAACATAAGGCTCAAAGGGTTTTTCAGGAACAGTAACCAGTCCTAAAACACTTGTGGAATTGGTAATTGCAGATTTCAAGTCTTCGGATCTAAGAGTATTAAATCTTACCCTGATTGTTGTGTTTTCAAACAAGTAAAACCAGCCTTTTACCAGCCCTTTGTTATCAAGATCGGTAACTAATTTTGATACTTTCTGTAATGTTGTTTTAGGACTGCCATCAATCTTGAAATCTATTTGATACCAGTCTTTTAGCGTTAGTAATGTCATAGTTCTCCTCTGAATGCTTTCGCTAAAATTGTCTGAGTAAGTTTTTCTGCTTTATTTCCAGCTATCTCAATCTGTTTTTCTACTAAATCAGCAACCTCAAACATTGACTTAACCCTTCTAACAATTTCTTGTTGTTCTTCCGAGGAACACAAAGGAATCTCAAACTTACCTAATTTTTGAGCGTTTATATTTGACTGACTTACGCCATCAGACTTAACTTGGTAACAATAATCTTTGGCATAACCAGAGTTAAGACAGTAATTCAAGTATTCCGAATTAAGCTGAGGAAAGTTATTTATTTTGATTAAATAACCGGCAAATATCGCTGGTCGTTCTCCACGATAGATGCTTGTTTTACCAACTAACTCTGGACTATTTGTTCGATTAAATAAAACATCTCCGGTTCTCAGTGAGTATTTCTCGATTTCATTATCATCTGAAGTAAATACAAGGTTATTCCAGTCTATTTCTCCTTTTTGTAAGTTACCCATACGAAGAACAGGAACTTTACCCTGTGTTTGAGATTTTGTTGAGGTACCGTAGTTAAACGAATTACAAAGTTTATCCAACGAAACAAAACCCCACTTATCAGGTAGCTCGTCATTATCACCTCGCTCTTTGTATGTATAAATATCTTGTAATTTATTTTTGTTATTTCCAGTTGCTAATCTTTGCTCTTTTATTTGTTTTAGTATTTCATCAGCCGATTTGTAGTCCTGATTTTTCTCTCTCCACTCCTCAGTCAATTTGCCAGTGACAGCAGCAGAGAGAACTGACTGACGAAACTTGTGTATAGATCTTTTTGTATCTTGGATTTTGTTTCTTGATACCTCAACTGACTCTAACATTTCATCAAATCTTTTTACTAAAGAGGCTTGAAGGTTTTTATCTTCTGGAATCATTACCTCCTGTGCTTCAAAAACAGGTTTAGTGACATGAACCATTCCGCTCCCATGCGTTTGGGCATAAAGATCCCTGATTATGTTTTTTATGGCATAGTAAAGTAATCTCTTTTCAACAATATCCTCATTTGGTATCACTTTGAAAATATGTTGATTGAGCCAACCAGAACCTCTATTCCAGATATAAGCTCCCAACGAGGCAGACCATG
>Ga0210057_1000886_pt1 | contig 47843 bp, 59 predicted proteins | sample CryGeyCG2114_010_2_FD_183968 | JGI IMG/M metagenome (GOLD analysis project Ga0210057, IMG submission 183968) | Groundwater microbial communities from aquifer - Crystal Geyser CG10_big_fil_rev_8/21/14_0.10 (SPAdes) (version 2) | ecosystem: Environmental > Aquatic > Deep subsurface > Groundwater ...
TTATTCCTGTTTTGTAATAGCTGTTATTTGAATAAAAAGAGCCATTTGCATCTGTTGTTAAAGTGTAATTATTTACAAAAAACATTTGCAGTTGATTTTAATGTTAGGTTGATATTCGCATTTTCCGATGAGGAAAGAGATGAAACAAGAGTTCCGCTGTCAGTGTAATTGGCAAGAGAAATGTATCCTAACAACCCTATTTGCTCATTTGTTGTGTAAACAGGATTAGAAAGGGTAAAAGAAATATCGGCTACATAAGTGTTTGCACTTGTTAGATGGAAGAAGATTATAATTAAGAAGATAGTCAATGTTAAGATACCTGCATTGTGATTTCTCATTGAACTCTTTTTTTAACTAAGTTAGATTATTTATATATGGGTTTTTTTAGTTTAAATAAGTATGTTTTTCGGGACTTTTTAGTATCTTGAAATTATTCTTGATTATTTATAAGTATCTTCCAGACAAAAAGATTTTCAAAGAATATTTTTTTGGAAGATAGAAGATTCTTCTTCAACTATATCTCCAGATTGATTTGTTACTAAACTAGTTGAGCCAAGATGATCTGGGTGATAAGAAGAAGAAATATTTGAGAATAAAATTAGAAAAATAAAGACAAAACTTAAAACTCCATAAAATTTATTTTTCATCTTTTATCTTAGAAATAATTTAATTAATGGTTTTTATAATTTTATTAATTGAGGACTTTAGTATAGGTAGTTTATTTTTTACAATATCCCAGATAATATCAAAGTCTATTCCTGAATAAGCATGAATCAAAATATCCCGTAGGCCAGCAATCTTCTTCCATTCCACTTCATTATAATCATCCCTAATTTCTTTTGAAATTTTCTTTGTTGCCTCGCCAATAATCTCCAGATTTCTCATAACAGCATCTGAAACTAAGGTATTCTCTTTAAATTCTTCAAAAGAAAGTTGTTTTGTATATTTTTCTATTTTTATTATTGCATCCAAAATGTCTTGTAAATAAACTAAATATTCTTTAGGCATAAATCGCCTCCTTTTTTACATATCTAAGCGCGGGTTTTAGATTCTTTTCAACAACCAAATCAACTTTTCGTTTAAATAGCTTTTCCAAGAATAATTTCAAGTCCATATAATCATCAAATGTTGTTTTATCAAATTCTACTAATAAATCTACATCACTTTTTTTGTTTTGATTATTCTTTAAAAAAGATCCAAATAGACCGATTTTTTTAACCTTATATTTTCTTAATTCATCTTTATGCTTATTTAGAGTTAAAACTATTTCTTTTGCAGATAAATTTTCTCTTCTTAATTTTTGCTTTTTATTTACCATATTACACGATAATATATTAACTTATTAAGTCTTTTGTTTAACTATTCATTTGTTTATATCTTCCAGACAAAAAGCTCTTCCATGAAAAGTTTTTTTTGAGAGAGAAGAGTTTTTTTTAATTTTAAAGATTTTAGTAATGAATTAATTTTATTCATTGGAGTTAAAGAAGAAGTTAGTAATAAGATGATGCCTTTGTTTGTTAAATAAGTGGGGGCTTGTTCCATGATGATTGAGGTAACCACCCTAATCGGCTCCCAATCAGATGTTTAATACTCTGCTTTCTTCGTTTCCAAAATAAATATCTCCATAAGGGAGATAAAATTCTTCTTCTATTATGTCTCCTGTTTGATTTGTTACAAGAGTTGTGCTTCCTAAATGATCAGGATGATGATACTGCTTATTATTGCTATTGTCTTTCTTTGCTAGGAGTTTTCCATTTGCGTAAATGTATGTTTCATTTAGAATTGTTCCATTTGTGTATCTTGTTTGGATGAAGTTTTCTGATATGTAATAAGTTGTTTGATTATTTCCGTTATCATCAATGTTATAAGTTGTTTTTTTAATTCTGTTTTCAATTTCATCAAATTTATCATAACTTATGTTTCTAATTCCTAAATCATAGACTTCATTCTTAAAAATTATATGGAATGAAATTCCTTGATTTAGCCATTTAATGTTTTCTTTATCAGGGTTGTCTTCTCCATAGATAGTATAGATGAGACATTCCGCTATGCTGTCTTGTATTGTTAAGTTGGAAGGGAAGCAGATATAAATTGAATGTGAATAGGCTGATATTGGTTTTTTTTGATTAGAAATTTCTGCGAGGACTGCAGGCACTAAGAGAATAATTAGAAAAAACATGATTGCTTTGGGTAAAAACTTTATCATTTTAAATCTATATATGACTTTGTTTTAAAGCTACAAATATCAATTATTTCTCCTGTAGATATTATTAGTATGCTTGAATTTAAAGCAAACTCTTCTGTTGAGGAATTTTTATCCAAAATTTTTGTCCTTTTAATCTCTCCCTTAGAAATATCAAACTCAACTAACTTTTTATAACCCCCCTTTTCATATGGCCATTCAATCCAATACAAATTTTTCATAGCTTGATTATACCCTATTTTTAATATATGGGTTCCCTTTTTAGGCTTATATTCTAAGAATAATTTTCTTCTTAAATAAATTTTTAAATTGCCCCCAACTTCAGATACAACAAATCCTCTCGGTAAAAACTCCAAATCAAGCACCCCTCGATATGAATCTTCAACATCAGAAATTATCTCCTTTCTTTTTAAACTGTATGTAGCCACATTATAAGGTTTTAAAATATTTGGGGAGATTTTTTTCTCTTTTAAAATCAAAATTTCAGAATCAGCAGGGTTTTCATAGATATTAATGACATTTCTAATTTTTTCTATAGTCTTACCAGTTTTAGAGTCTAAAATTTGCAATGACTCATTATTAAATAATGCAAATATTTTATCTTGCTTAAAATTAAATTTCAGAATTTGTACTTTTTTTAGGTCTTTTCTTTGCCATAATAAAGATTTTTTAATTATGTCATAGGCTACTATTCCTCCATACCATGAGCCAGCTATTAACATTTTTTTAGATACGGCTAGACGTTTACCTCCAAAATCTAAGATTGTTTTTATTTCTGATACTTTCCTTAATTTATTAATATTATAAACGTAAACCATATTTTCAAACTCACCTAAAGCAACCAGATCCCCATGTGGAGAAATTGCTATATGCCTTATTTTATTTTCTTTGCACATTATAAGCAAGACATAGTTACTCCACAACCGGATTTAACATTGCCGCCTCCTTTATTGATTTTTGCTTGCTTTAGTTGTTTATGTATTTGTGTTTGTTTCATTTTATAGTTGTCCTCCCACCACTGTATTCTTTTTCATTATATTCCAAACACACTTTAGCGAATGCCCAAAGACTTTCAGATTTACCATATTCCATAAACTTATAAGGCTTGCCTAACACGAAAAGAAATCTATCATTTTTAGAATCATATATAACAGATGATGTTAAGATATTCTTCCCTAATTTTTCTAGAAAATCCCCTAATTTAGATCCTTCCTCATAAGACAACCAAATAAAATTTTTTTTATTTTTTCTCCTAATAACTTCTCCCAAATACGTTCCCGTTCTTAAAATAACCTTATTAATTTCTTTATCTGTTAGTTTTTTCTTATTCTTTCTTATTCTTTCTAAATATTTATCCACTTCTTTCAAACTCGTTATGCTCATATCTAACCTATTGATATTTAAAGTATTACCAAGAGGATTTCCTTCCTTATCTTTAAATAATAAAATTCCAATATCTTCCATCTTTTTATTATCATTATTTATTTTCATGTTATTTCCTTGGTCCCAAGAAGTTTTTTCTTACTATGTCAAATCTTTCTTTTACATTCTGTGAAATTTTAGTTAAAGTTCCAGTAAATAATTTTGCTTTCTCACCAGAACTTTTTGCTAACGCATCTTGTGTCCTTAGTTGTTTAGTTAGTGAAACACTTTGGGTATTCTTTATTTCAGTTATTCCTCTACCTTGGGGAGTAGCAATATCTGGAATGGTTCTAGATAACTCTCCGGTTTTTGGATCTACTGCCGTAAAAGTTTTAGTATTCTTAGAAACACTCAATTCCTCCAATACTTTTGTCTCTCCTTCAAGTCCTATAAGTCTATTTTTTTTAAGTAACCTTGCCTTATCTACTATTTCTTCTCCAGCTTTCGCAATCTTCCCTTCAGGAATTCCTGGCGTGGAAACATCGTAGGTAGCTAATCCTAACCAGAAGGCACTTCCTACAGAAGGATGGTTAGCGAAAGCATCTGAAGCTTCATTTAATTCATAAATAGAATATTGGTAAAGCGCAGGAACCCAAACTGGGGCGGTTACGGCTGCATAATATGCTGCTACAGCCAGCACAGGCACATTACCACTACTATCCGTGTATTTATAAGGATTATTCAACACATAACTATATCTGTTAAGATTCTGAGGGTTGTAAATATCAGCTATTAAACTATCTGGTTGTATGAATTGTCTGCTTAGAGAGTTGTAGTAACGAGCTCCATAGTAATAAAGATTTGTTGATTTGTCTTTTTCTTTACTTGTGTAGAGATGTCTGCTTTCTTCGTTTCCAAAATAAATATCTCCATAAGGGAGATAAAATTCTTCTTCTATTATGTCTCCTGTTTGATTTGTTACAAGAGTTGTGCTTCCGAGATGATCTGGGTGATAATAAGTTTTTTGATTATTGTTATCAACGCTTGCTAATAGCTTTCCATTTGTGTAAATGTATGTTTCATTTAGAATTGTGCCGTTTGTGTATCTTGTTTGAATGAAATTATCTGAGATATAGTAAGTATAATTGAAAATTCCTGAAGAATTGGTTATTATCATTAATCCGGCAATTGGTGTGTAAGTTCTATTATCATTTTCAATAAATTCAAAGCCGATTAAATAATGTGAAAAATTTCCTTTTGTATTGTTTTCTTTATCTGTTATTGTGCCTGTTAGTTCGAAAATTGTTAGATTGATTGAGGAGTTTAAGGTTTCATTAAATATGGTATTTGCTTCATTGTTATATTCTGTATTGTTTTCTGCGAGAGATATATTTGCTAATAGGATAATTAAGAAAAATGCAAGGAGTATTTTTGATAAATTAGTTTTCATTTTTTAATTTTTTTAAACGTTACATGATATTTATGATTCCTTATTATCTTTACTATTTCATAACCTATGAAAAGTCCCAATACTGGAGCTAAACCTCCGATTAACGCATTATTAGGAAAAATTATTCTGGAAATTAAAAACAAAAATCCCACTGAAAATCCAATTATCCAAAATTCTTTCATGCTTAATTCTTTCAATCCAAGATAATTTATTTCTTTTCTCATCTTACAAAAAACATAAAGTATAATGATCCTAAAATTAATAATATTCCAACAAAGACTGTGCCAGATCCCTTAGCCATTATAGAATGTAATCTAACTTTTTTCTCTTTTATTGCATTTATACCAGAGAATAACATTAAAACTCCAAGTCCAATTAAGAAAAATATTCTAAAATAGGGAATTGGTTTAAGTAAGAAAAAATCTTTTCTTAAATATAGAGCAAAAATTATATAAATTATATAATAAACACATTCTGCTTCTCTGCTTAACAAGATTGATTTTTTCTTTACCATATTTATTTTTTTGGACAGCTCATTGAACATCCGCAACCGCAACTACTTGAAGAACTACCTCTTCCTCCAGATCCATAAGCTACTCCATCAGATCCAGGATGTCTTTCTGTTGGTAATGGTCCTCCGCTATATTGGTTATAATAATTATTAGTCGGTAAGGTATTATAATTAACATTTCCTTGATTTGCTCTTTGTCTTGATGAACTAAATATGCTACTTACTCCTTCGTCTATTGCAGATGTTGTTCCCTCAACTATTAAATCTGAAACAAATTGTTGTCTTAGTTCTTTGCTTGTTGCAGATGCGAGTTGTTGACGTCCATAATTTACTATACCTGGAATTTTTGCTTTACCTAAAATTGAAGGAACTGCAACATTAATGAATCCGCTAGCTCCTGCCTCTGATAAAGCATTTTGTAAGGATGTGCTAGGATCTTCAATTTTTTGTTGAATCAATGAATTAGCTGCACCAATTGTGAATGTCGCTGTACCTGCTAAAGCTGCGCTTCCAATTATTAGCGGAGCGTATAAAGATGCTGTTGTAGCTACTGCGGTTGTTCCGCCATGAGCCAATGATGTTCCCAGACTTTGTCCTTGAACAAAATATTGATAGGCAAAATCACCTGCACCTATAACTCCACCAACGGCTGCGGGAATCCATACCGCATTACCTTCAGGATCTACATATTTATAAGGATTATTCAACACATAACTATATCTGTTAAGATTCTGAGGGTTGTATATATCTGCTATTAAACTATCAGGTTGAATGAATTGTCTGCTTAGAGAGTTGTAGTAACGAGCTCCATAGTAATAAAGATTTGTTGATTTGTCTTTTTCTTGTCCTGTGAAGAGATGTCTGCTTTCTTCGTTTCCAAAATAAATATCTCCATAAGGGAGATAAAATTCTTCTTCTATAATATTTTGAGATTGATTTGTTAATAATGTTGTTGAGCCTAAATGATCAGGATGATGATACTGCTTATTATTGCTATTGTCTTTCTTTGCTAAGAGTTTTCCATTAGCATAAATGTATGTTTCATTAAGAATTGTGCCATTTGTGTATCTTGTTTGAATGAAATTATCTGATATGTAATAAGTTGTTTGATTATTTCCGTTATCATCAATGTTATAAGTTGTCTTCTTTAGCCTGTTTCCTTCATTATCATAGGCATATTGCTCAATTATATTTCCTGTTGTGGAATTTGTTATTGCAGTTAAATCATTGAAGGAGTTATAAGTGTAGTTTTTATCAAATCCTGAGATGAGGTTTCCATTATTATCATATGTTAGGTTTGTATCATAAGTTACATTTGTGGATATATTAGATGGAGCAGAAAATGTCAGAGTATAATTAGTGTGATTAAATGCTTGATTGTTTGATGAGTCTGTTGCTAAGAAATTCCAATGGAATATACCTGTGTAATTTAAAGTGTATGAAATGTTAGTTTGAATACTTGAATTTCCAAGAATTGTAAAGTTAGTTCCTATAAGAGAGTTTGTTGAGTTGTAAATGTATAGAGTAGCGTTTGAGACATTTATATTGTCTGGAATTGGTGTCCAGATGAATTCATTTTCTTTTTGGTTTGTTAGGGTTTGCATTATGATTTGAAAAATACTCTTTTTTCTTGTAAACAATATAAGCCAAAAGACTATAAAATAGAATAAGTAGAAAATTAATTATATACGTAAACACCAGCACAAAACTCTCTGCTTCTTGGGAATCAGAAGGGAGAAGAACCTTTAACTGATCTATATAAAATAAACTAATAATAACTCCAATTATTAGTATAACCATCAGGTATATAAAATATTTCCACGAATTTCTTTTTCTGAGAAAGAATAAGACTATCACAACTAAAAAAGCAATTGCTATCAAAAAATCGGCTACCCAATTAAATAAAGTAAAAGATTTTCCAAATATCACACTATTTAACTCAAAACGTTCTGTATTTAATAATTTCAAAATATTTCTAAGAATCATATAACCCATCCAGATAATTATTAAAACTATTGAAATAGATTTTTTCCCTTTCTCTTTGACATTATTCTTAGTTTTCATTTTTTTCTCCACCACCATTACTCGAGGAATTTGTTTTAAGGTACATTATTACTAACCTCCTTATATAATTTCCAACCCTTATCTTTCTTTGTATAGCTTGTAAAATTATAAGATTCAAATTTCAACTGAAGTTTCTTGAGAACTTCTTTTATTTCGAAGTCATTATTATGATAGATAACAAATTCTTTAAAACCTGAAGTAGTAATTATAATTCCGATAAATGCAGAATCTTTTCCGTCCAATTCTTTAAAGATTCCATCTTCAATCTTATACAAGATTTCATTTTCGGATTTTGTTGGGAATCCGTCTTTCTTGGAATTTAATATTTTAAATGAAATTCCAGATCGTATGTTTAGAAAACCCTTTCCTGCTATTTTTTCTAGCCCTATATTCTTTCTGATTACCATAGAGTATTCTTTATTTCTCCCTTGAAAAACCATCCACCGATCTTCTAATGTAAGAATTCTCTTATGAGATATAGTCCTCCCCATTTACTTATCTCCCCCTTTAAAAAATTTACTTACCCAGTTTTTAGCTCTATCATAAAATTGATTCTTTTTACTCATACTATTTATTTTATTTTGATAATTAGTTCCTTTCTCTATTAAATTTTGTTCTACTGATCTTGCTTGATTCCTAGTTAGCGAATCCGTCACGGGATTAAGTTTATTAAATCGATCTCCATGTTGAGATTGTCTTCTTGAGATATCATTGGTTATTCCAGTATACACTTCTTTTCCAGTGCTATCGAAGCCTTTGTATACACTAACATCTTCTGGACCTTTAGTTAGCCACTTCAAAAAGTCATCTGCTTTATCTCCTTGCTTTGCAGCATCTCCGGCATTATCAGCCAATTTCGCCACATCAGCCACACCACTAACTTTATCAGCATTCTTAGCTAACTTAAATCCTGCTCCTAATCCAGTTGCGAACGGAAGAGCTGCTCCTGCAACGTCTAATCCAAGAGCAATGTAATTATCTGAATTGTGGGGGTCTTGAATAGTTGCATTTTCTTTAGCAGAGATCAAACTTACTAGTAGAATTAGCAATAAAAATAGAGTTGTGCTAGTTTTTGTTAATTTGTTTCTCATTTTAGTTTTTTAAATGTTAATCTTATAATATCTAAACTATCCGGCTTGTCAAATTCTGGATAAATAATACCTAGTTTTTTTTGAAAATCCACTATTGACCATTCGCTAATTAATGGGAACTCGTCATCAGGAAAAGCTTTTTTCCTTTTATCTTTTAATTTCTCCCAATGTATTAAATAGGGCATTAATTTAGGTTCCGAAATATTAAATATCTTAGCTAAAAGGGCTGGTTTTCCTTTCCATTCATTCTTCTTTTTTTCATTTAACTTTGACCAATAATCTGGTAAGGGGTTAAATTTATCTTTTAATTTTCCAGAAAGAAATAATTGATACATCCAAAATTCTCCATTATGAATATGAAATTGGAAGACTGGAACATTTAATTCTTTACTTAAAGAACTTGCAAGAGAATCATTTGGAACTTCTGGGCAAAACACTTGAACCCATCCATTTTTTATATCACTAATTTCAAATTGATTTTCTTTTCCTGTAATTTCTTTAACATTCTTTTTAGAATATATTATAAAGTCTCTTCTTTTCATTATTTTTATGATAGAATCCAAAACTTTCTCTCTTGAATTTATTTTACATGCTAACATTGTTAAAAATAGTCCCATTTTATTTACCCCCAAAAAAACTTTTTACTTTTTGTAAAATATTTGGTCTAATTTCTTTAGGAGTTTTGCCAGTTTCTGTGGCTATTCTTGAGGATTGCTCACTAGATAAACCTGATTTACCAAATTTGAAATCGCAACAACTTTTTGTTGCTGAAGGATTTATCGTTATTCCTGTTCTTGACAAATCCTGTGTAGAAGAAATAACATCAACTCTTGTCGAACCCTTCGTGCCATAAGGGACTGTTTTCCCTCCCTTAATAGAGATTTCTGTAAATATATTCTTTATTCCAGATTCTCTTATTGACGTTGTAGCCTCTGTATGTTTAGCTATTCCTTGAAATCTATTAGTAGCTACTCCTAATTTATCGGCTGTTTCTTGCGCAACCTTCTCCCCAACCTTCGCCACATCAGCAAAATCGCTTACCTTGTCAGCATTCTTAGCAACTTTAAATCCTGCTCCAAGTCCAGTTGCGAACGGAAGAGCTGCTCCTGCAACGTCTAATCCGAGAGCAATGTAATTTTCTGAATTGTGGGGGTCTTGGATTATTTGCGAGATGTCGTAAGCTATAAATCCTATATCTAAAACTGTTTCAACATAATTACCACTACTATCCGTGTATTTATAAGGATTATTCAACACATAACTATATCTGTTAAGATTCTGAGGGTTGTAAATATCAGCTATTAAACTATCTGGTTGTATGAATTGTCTGCTTAGAGAGTTGTAGTAACGAGCTCCGTAGTAATATAGATTTGTTGATTTGTCTTTTTCTTTACTTGTGTAGAGATGTCTGCTGTTTTCATTTCCATCGTAGATTTCTCCATAAGGTAGATAAAATTCTTCTTCTGTTATATCTCCGCTTTGGTTTGTTGCCAGAGTTGTGCTTCCAAGATGATCAGGATGATAATAAGTTTTTTGATTGTTATTGTCTTGTTTTGCTAGGAGTTTTCCATTAGCATAAATGTATGTTTCATTAAGAATTGTGCCATTTGTGTATCTTGTTTGAATGAAATTATCTGATATGTAGTAAGTGGTCTTGTTATTGCCTGTTGTATAATCATACTCAACACTTTTTATTCTCTCCCCATTATGATCATACTTGTATTCGGCTATTAGCTCTCCTGTTGTGGCATTTGCGATTTGAGTTAATTCATTGAAAGAGTTATAAGTGTAGTTTTTATCAAATCCTGAGATGAGGTTTCCATTATTATCATATGTTAGGTTTGTATCATAAGTTACATTTGTTGATACATTAGATGGAGCAGAAAATGTTAATGTATAATTAGTATGATTAAACGCCTGATTGTTTGATGTGTCTATTGCTAAGAAATTCCAATGGAATATACCTGTGTAATTTAAAGTGTATGAAATATTAGTTTGGATGCTTGAATTTCCAAGAATTGTAAAGTTAGTTCCTATAAGAGAGTTTGTTGAGTTGTAAATGTATAGAGAGGCATTGCTTACATTAACATTATCTGTAAAGTGTGCATTAAAGAAAGTTTTATTTTCATTTGTTGTTGCTATGTTTGAAGGAGATAATAGATTAACTTTCGGTTCTTGTGTATCCCCAGGAATAGCATATGTTATACCATTGCCATTATTGTATAAGTGAACTATCTCGGAATCGCTTAAGCTTCTATTCCATACACTTGCCTCATCAACAAGCCCAACAAAAGCAGCAACTTGTCCTATATTGAAAAATCCTCCATCTCCTTTCCAATAAGGCGAGAAAGATTGTTGATCCAAATTTCCGTCAGAATAACCATACATACCTGTAGAATTGCGTTTTAATGTGGCCATATGCCAATCTCCAACAGAGGCAGATCCGGCAGGACCGTCTACATTTCCATTAGAGAAGGTATTTCTCCATCTTATAGTATCGGAGTTAATGCATATTCCTGCGTTATCTCCTCCAACATCTCCATCAAACCAAATAAAACAATCATCAGGATCTGTCAAACTTGGTCTATACCAAATATTTACTGTAGAATGAGTAAATAATCTCATGTTCATAACATCTGTTTGAGAAACTCTCCAATATTTTCCGCCACTTATATTTCCAGAAACTGCAATAAATGCAGCATTTGTTTGAAAAGAAGGAGAGCTTACAGTTGATAAATTATAACCTCCATGGATATCTCCTATGCTTGATAAATTCCAGTAATAAGATAAATTATTGTTTAGAGATTCTTCCCATTGCGCCCACTCATCTATTTTAATATTGTTTATTGTTGTTGGTATCCATTCAACATTGTCTTCTTTTTGCACATCTGTATAAAGCCCTATAACTGAATCTTTTGAAATTTCTGATAAATCACTTAAGTCTTTCCATTCGTATATTTCATTTTGGTGATTTGTTTGTTGAGAAGTGCAATTTAGATTTATAGTGCCATTGGAGTTTGAAAAGGGCGTGCCACATTCAGTAGTCCATTCAGAAACATTATAATAGCCAGAAATTGTTCTGTATTTTAGTATTATCTCTCTTGTTATTTCTTTGTTTGTTCTCAAATCAATTAATTCAAAACCATTAATTAGTTTACCCTTGTTTAATGATTCCAGAGTAGCTTTATCTATTTGATTAATTTTTATTTCTGCAACTCTTTGTAAAATTCCCTCTCCTTGGTCTATAACTTTCACTGTTTGAGGAGTTTCTAATTCAGCGTCTATAATTATCTTTCCTCCAGAATCAGAAATTACCGCTCTTTTATCAATAGATTCATATCTTTTTGTTATGTCTTGCTCTGATAGAGCAAAAGTGAGGGAAACAAATATTAGTAAAAACATTAAAGATAAAGCTATTAAAACTTCAGTTCTTATTCTGCTTATTGTTCTTTTGTTTATTTCTTTTTTCATTTTATGTTATCGTAAACCTTGTTGAAGCGTGAATTGGATCATTTCCGTAATAATATGTATGATTTTGAGAGTTGTATATAACTTGCATTAACCTTCCTAATCTATCATAACTAAAATCAAGATTATGGTTTTGTCCATTTTCGCTGTCTGTTATGTCAGTAGATATTAACCTATCCAAATCGTCATAAGCCATAGAAAGAGATCTTGAATTTGCATTATCTTCTATTGTTTTAACATTTCCTATATTATCATAAGTGTAGTCTAAATCCTGCTTGCCTTGAGTTAAAATCTTGCTTAATCTTAATTTGTTATCTTGATATGTGTAATTAGTACTTAGAAGATTATTATACAAAATTCCTATAAAGTTATTTGCCTGATTATATTCTATGTCCAAAAATCCTGCTACTATATTCAATAGCCCTTGATTGTTATAAGAGTAGGTTATTGAATCTTTATCTGGCAATACGTTAGATATTTCTCTATCCAAGGAATCATAATTCCATTCAAGAGTAAATGCAATTCCGTCAATTGTTTTTTCTTCGCCTACCTTTCTAAGACGGGCATCATATGTATAATTTATATTTATATCTCCAGCTATAACTGTGGAAAGAGTATTATTCAAATTAATATCATAAAGATAAGTCTTATTTAGCTCCGGAGTTATTTCTTTTGTTTTTCTATTTAGCTCATCATATATAAGAGTTATATTATTTCCATTGCTATCATTTTGAGCTATGAGATTTCCAATATTGTCATAAGTGTATGTCCAAGTTCCTAAATCAAAATCAATCAACTTTATTTTTCTTCCTAATGTATCATATGTATGATTAATAATATTATTTTTTGAATCTGTAACAGATAATAAATTGTCCAGAAAATCATAATTATATAATGTTGTGTAGTTTTCTCCGTTATTGTGTTCTATTACTTTTATTATCTTGTTAAATGCGTTTTTTTCATAATCTTTTTTATTTCCATTTTCATCATAAACTGTTATGTTCCAATGATCGTAAACTATCTCTTTTTTAGTGCCATCGGAGTTTGTTATGTTAATAATCCTGTTTAAAGAATCATACTTGTATAATGTAATATTTATCGTTTGGTTTGGAGTTGCATAATTTATGCTTGAAGAAGCAAAATAAGGATTGCTTATCTTCTCCACTTTACTCTGGTTATTATAATAAATATCTAATATTATTTGCTTTGAATTTTCTGCCTCTTTTTTAGTTTGAATGTATCTGCCAAATCCATCATAGAATTGATATTCATCAAAGGTATTTCCAGTCTTATTTTGTTCTCTTGTTTTTATCACTACATTGTTCGGGGCAGTACCGTTAAAGTTATATTCATAAACAACTGTTGGGAAATCTTCGCTATCGTAGGGTTTTGTTTCATTAGATATTCTTCCAAATATATCATATTTATAACTCTTGATAACTCCATTTGAATCTGTTTCATTAATCAAATTTCCTGTTCCTAAGTCATAATTGTAATTAAATGTCTGATTTTTTGAATTTATTACTCTATCTATAAATGTTTGTGTTAGATCTCTTATTCCATAAATATACTTAGTTGTGAAACCATTTGAATCTGTTTCATTAATCAAATTTCCATTTGTTAAATTATAACCATATCTTGTTATAGGATTACTTCCTCCACTTAACCAATCTTCTTTTTTTGTTAGGCTTCCTCTTATTGGAGATGTTCCATATTGTAAATTATCATATGAATAAAATGTTTCTGTTAGTTTATTTGAATTTGTGGAATCAAAAAGAGAGTGGTTTCTTATTTTATTTATAATCCACAAGTTAGTGTTGTTTAAATAAGCAAAGTACTCATATTTATCATCTTCTGAATTATCCATGTCTCCTAAATTATGAATCGATATAATATTTCCAAATCCATCATATTCATAAGTTTTATTTACTATTTTAGGATTGTCTAAAACACCATCATACACAATCTCAGATTCTTGAGTTAATTCTACAACATAATAGTTGTCCTGTAATGTGAAATTCCATTGCTTTTCTGCTTTTTTATAAAGATTTCCTTGATTATCTAGAGTTTCAATGCCATATTTCAAGCCATCGCGAGATTCATCCTGATGAAACCAATTTTTGATAACTTTGTTCCCTATTTTTTCTTCTACATAATTAAACCCTCTAAACTCTTTATTTTCATAGTCATACAATCCCCCAGAATAATTGTAGTTAGTGATTGATATTGTGTTTTGGTCTCCATTGACGCCATTATTTTCTGTTATATTTGTTACAACCCAGATATTAAATCCAATATCTCCTAAAGTATTTTCCCCACTATTATCGAAAGATGTTGATTTCCCATAATCAATTGAAATAATGCCTCCTAATTGAGTTGTGATGTTTCTTAGAAGGTAAGATTTAGAAGCATTATTATCCCATAAATCAGACGTTCCGACTCCTCCCCCCTGATCAATTCCCTTTACTATCCCTCCTAGTCCATTTCCTGCAAGATCAATTAATCTTATTCCTTTATTTGATCCATCAGTACCTGTAAAACAGAGCTCTCTTGTCTGAGAATTACACCCAGGATATTTCCATTCGGTAGAATTTTTCCATCCGGTTCCGTTGTTGAGCCAGATTTCTGAAGTTCCAGAAACTCCGTCTATATCTCTTGCTTTAATTAAATCAATAAGCCCATCGGTATTTAAATCAATCAACCTTGTACCTTTGTCTCGCCCATCTGACCCAGCTAAGCATAATTCATCAGTTCCAGAGTTGCACATTGGGTGTTTCCATTCGCTGGAATTTTTCCAGCCGGTTCTATTGTTTATCCATATCTCAGATACTGCAGCTCCTCCTCCAAGATCCCTTCCCATAACAATGTCTGGAAAACCATCTCCATTCAAATCATCCAACCTAACGCCTTTATCAGTGGCATCAGACCTAACAAAACAAAGAAAAACATTCCCGCTAGTACAAGAAGGATAAATTAGACCTGTACTTTCTTTCCATCCGGTTCCGTTGTTGAGCCAGATTTCTGACTCTCCATTTCCGTTTCCTAAATCTCTCCCTAAAATTATATCTGGAAAACCATCTGAATTAATATCGCTAACCCTAACTCCTTTGTCTTGACCTGATAACCCTCCTATGCAGAGATTTCTAGTAGTTGAACTGCATTCAGGGTATTTCCATTCAGTAGAATTTTTCCATCCGGTTCCGTTGTTGAGCCAGATTTCTGAAGTTCCAGAAACTCCGTCTATATCTCTTGCTTTAATTAAATCACTTAAACCATCTGAGTTGATGTCTATCAGTCTAACACCTTTATCTCCATGTGTAAGACCAACAAAACAGAGTTCATCTGTATTCGCATTACATTCTGGATAAATCCAATTAGACTGATTCCATCCTGTTCCATTATGTATCCAAATCTCAGATTCTCCAACACCACTTCCAAGATCTCGAGCTTTTATTATATCAATTATTCCATCTAAGTTTATATCACCAATCCTTACTCCCTTATCTCCTCCTGTAGTTCCAGCAAAACAAAGGTCATCGTTGCTGCCATTACACTCAGGATAAACTATCTGACTTGATCCCCAAGAGTCTTCCACATTATTGTAACTAAATTTAATAGAAGGTAAACTAGTAACACCGTCACTTCCATATTCTGTAATATTTGAAAGAAAACTTAAGGATTTAGTTTCTTCAACAGAGGTATATTCAAAAGAATAACGTCTTATTAGATTAGAATCTACTAATATTTTTATTTCTTTTAGTCTTCTGGAATCTCTAACTTGATCTCCTTCTTCATAAAAAGCCACTCTTATGTCAGCTCTATCATTATCTTCAAAATTAAATTGAATTTTTCTTCTAATATCATTATTATATTGGATTGTGTCTGGATAAACACTTCCTACATCATTAAGATAGGGGGATTCTGTGTAGTTGTAAAAAATAGAGTTTCCATAAGTGTCATTTATTAAATCTAAATATAATCTTCGTGAGTAGTCATAATTTTCTGATAGAATTTCGGAGTCTGAATTAAAACCGAACCTATAGGCAGTTCCATCGTTAGTTTTAACAATAAAGTACTCACCTCTTTCGTTGTTTCCTCCGCTAAAGTTTTCAATCAACATAAAATTATTTACTTTAGTATAAAATCTATTTTCATTACTTCTGTAAACTAAATTGTCTGCGTTTCCTTGCATAAAGAGATTTAACTGATCATCTGAAACATTCAATGGAGTATTGTTAATATCTCTCTGAATGTAAGACTCACTAATTTTCCATCCAGACCCCAAAATCCCTGGATTCTGTTTTGCACCGTGGCTATTATAATAAATGTTTAAACTTGGTTGCAAGCCATTTGTTCCAAGAGGGACTTTAATAGAATAAAGATAAACGGCAGATCCACTATATAAATCAATGTTCAAATTATCTCTAATGTCTAAATTAATTCCTTCTGGAATAACTGGATCAGAAACATATGGAAGAGGAGCAGGAAAATCAGCACTTACCAAAACAAGAAAAAACAGTAATATAAATGAAGATAAAGGGAATAAAGTTTTCTTGTTCAAATTTATATGTTACCTCAAGTAAAAGAGAATATTTTAATATTTAATACTTTCCGTTCATTCTTTTTCTTATCATTAGATTATGCATGATTGTCAAGACATATCTTCCAGACAAAAAGCTCTTCCATGAAAAGCTTTTTTTGAGAGAGAAGAGTTTTTTTGAGTTTGTTTTTTTGTAAAAAATAATTGATTCTTTTCATTGGAGTTAAAGAAGAAGTTAAAAGTAGAATAAATCCATTTGGAGAGAGATAATTTAGAGCTTGTTGTAGAAAACGCAAGATTATTTCGTCTCCATTCTTTCCTCCTGTTGTTGCTATCTGTGAGCCTTTGTCTTCTCTTTTATCAAAAGGAAGATAGGGAGGATTAAATATGATTATGTCAAACTTTTTTGATTTAGGAATTTTGGAGAAAAGGTTTGATTTGAGAGCATTAACATTTTTGTTCTTACTAAATTTTGATTTAAGTAACTTGATGGACTCTGGGTTTATGTCAATTGCGAAAACTTCTGAGGCCTTATTTTTTAGAGCTGTTTCTGCCAATATTCCTGAACCAGAGCCAATATCTAGCACAGATTTATCTTTTGAGAAAATTTTGACTTGCTCCGCTAGAAGATTGGAATCATCGGAGGGAGCATATATCAGGCTCATTGAAGTAAAGAAAGAATGCCATTTTTAAAGAATATTGTGGCAATCAATCCAATCAAAAGCAGGATAAGAATTATTGATAACAAAATTACTTTTCCTTTTCCTGCTCCCTTTGATGAAGATGTTAGAGGTTTGGGAGTTTGTTGATTATTTTGATAATATTGGAGAGATTGAGGGTTTTGTGGAGATTGTGGACTTTGAAATTGGTTTTGTTGTATCGGTTGAGGAATTTGCTGTTGTATCGGTTGAGGAATTTCAGAACCGTTCTGGGGGGTGAAATTTGAAGCTCCTGAAGAAATAATTGAAGCTACCTCTCTTACTTCAGTTGGATTATATCCGGCGTTTATGAAAGATTGTGCTGCTTGTTCTATCTGTTGTCCTCTAGCGACTGCGTTCTGTAAGCCGGCAATTATCTCTTCTTTTACCATTTTTTCTTCTTCCCATAAAATGGGAAATTAGCGGATTTCCTGTCTGCTTCTTTTACCATTTTTTCTTCTTCCCATAAAATGGGAAATTAGCGGATTTCCTGTCTGCTTCTTTTACCATTTTTTCTTCTTTTTATTTAGATTTAATTTAGTTCGATTGATTTAGAGTTTGACATTAGATGAACTGTTTTATTCAATTTATATCCCATTTCTACTGCAAGGTCTGCACCTGCTTGTCTTTTTCTTAAGTCTCCATGGCTTGGGATTATATGTTCTGGGGAAGTTAGTTTTATTAAATCACGTAAGTCTTCTCTCCCTCCATGGCCCGAAACGTGGACATTGTCAAAAATTCTTGATTGTTTTTTCTTAAGACGCTTTACAAGTTCAGATTTAGATAATTCATTTGTTGGTGTGGGGATTGTTTTTGAAGAGAAAATAATTTGGTCTTCATTCGACAAATCTAAGGGTATTTGATTTCTTGAAATTCTGTCAAGAATTGAACCTGGCTCTCCTTGATGTCCTGTGCATACAACAAGATAATTATTTTTGTTTTTGCTAACTCTTTTGAATGCTTTTTCAAGCTGTTTTCTATATGTGAAAATTTGAACATCTTTATAGAATGGAGCTTTTCCTATGTTTCTTGCAGCAGTTACATATTTACTTAGAGAACGACCGAAGAAAAGGACTTCACGATTTAATTTCTTTCCAAATTCAGATATCGTTTTAAGTCTTGCAATGTGCGAGGAGAATGTTGTGACAACAAGACCTGCGTTTCGATTATCTGTTGTGAAGAATACATCTTCTAAGAGGCCACGAGCAATTTTCTCACTTGGAGTTTTTCTATCATCTGGAGCGTATAAGCAGTCTACTATTAATGCTTTTATTCCTTGTTTTGATAATTCTTTTAATCTCTTATAATTTGGTTTATCTCCAAATGTCGGAGTGTTATCTAATTTGTAATCGTTTGCATAGAGAATGATTCCTTCTGGCGTGTGGACTGCAATCATAGAACTTTGAATTGTTGAATGTGTTGTGTTTATGAATTCTATTCTATAATTTTTACTTCCCTTAACTATTGAAGATTGATTGGGTTTTACAGGAATTATGCGATTTGAAATCCCTTGTTTGTTGTCTGCCATTAAAACTTTTAGGACTTCTGTCGTGTAAGGGGTTCCTAAAACAGGAGCCTTATATTTTGAAGCATTGTAAGGAATTGCTCCTATGTGATCTAGATGTGCATGACTTGGTAATATTGCGCGAACTTTAGAAGAAAGGTTTTTTTGCTTTAAAAATAAGTCGTCTGGAAGAGCTCCAAGGGAACGCATACCTTTTTCTTTTGGTTCTTTTTCACGCTCTTGAACACCGATTATTGCTGGCAAGAAAATTCCGTCATCAAAGAGAAGGACATCAGATCCAGATTCTAGGGCAGTCATATTTTTCCCAACTTCGTCGTATCCTCCAATTGTGTGTAATTTAATTGACATTTCTCACTTTCTCTTTTTGATATTATTGTTAGAGAAATGTAGTTTATATAGGTTTTTAGTTTGGGGAAAAAAGGAGTAAACGCAATCTATAAATAGAGTTTTTACATTTTTCTTTTATGGTAAAGGCGGAAAGAGATATCCATAAGAAACATAGGAACATCTTGTATTCTCTAGTTATTTTACTTGTAGTTATACAGATTGGGAGCTTTCTTGTTTTAAGCTTGCAAGTTACAAAACTCTCTTCAGATTTAGAATCAGAGAAGAAAGCGGTTAGAGAGGAGTTATCTCAGTCTTTTTTGGATAAGCTTGTTGAGTATAATATGGTTTATCAGGGAGAATTTGATTCGATAAATACTGCGATTACTAAACAAGAAGAAAGTTTGAGCAAAGAGATTAGTTTATTGAAAACAGGAAGTGGTGATTTCTCTAACGTTATACAGAAGGCTGTTAAGGGCGTAGTTGGAGTTGTTACTGATAAAGGTTCTGGAACGGGGTTTATTGTTTCAGATGAGGGATATATTGTGACAAATGAACATGTTATTTCTGGAGCTAGTGCTGCAAATATTATTTCTTATGATAATACTGTGTATCGTGTTTCTTTAATTGGGAAAGATGTTGATAGAGACATTGTTTTGTTGAAAATTGAAGCCGGAAACTATGATGAACTTGAGATTGGAAATTCTGATGATTTGAGGGTCGGGAATAAAGTTATTGCTATAGGAAATCCTTTGGGACTTTCGTTTACAGTTACTGAAGGGATTGTTTCTGCACTCAATAGAGAAGGCCCTAGTGGAGAGGGAGATTATATTCAGACGGATGTTTCTCTAAATCCTGGGAACTCTGGAGGACCTTTAATCAATACTAATGGAGATGTTGTTGGGATTAACAACTTTAAGATTGGGAATGGAGCTGAAGGACTTGGTTTCGCTTTAGAAGGAAATATTGTTAAAGATACGATTAATACTCTTGCTAATAAGACGATAGTATAATCTTGCAGAACTATGAAGGAATTTTAGGGTATAGGTAACTGCATAAATTACATGACTTTTTGTATGCCTTTATCCCTATGACAAATAATCATTACATCAATTTTTGAAAATAGAACGAGTTAGAATTTACTTCGTAAATTCCATCAGTTGTGTATATAAACAAAGAATTCTATAGTTTATATAGAAAGATTTATAATGCATTATAATATATTATAATAATGGAACAAATAGTTAAAACTACAAGAGAAGTTGGAACCTCTGCAGGAGTTTTGTTGCCCAGAAGTTGGTTAAATAAAGAAGTAGTTGTTACTCTCCATTCTCCGAGTAAGCAAGAGATAACTAAAAAGGTGATTGATATGTTGGCTGAGAAAGAGCTTCTTGTAAATGTTATTGGGATTTATTTAATTGGAAGTTATGCTAGAGGAGAGGAAAGATTAGAAAGCGATATAGACGTCCTTGTCGTTACAAATGGTAAAAAGGGGCTGATTAAATTTGGTAATTATGAAATTTCTGTTATTCCTGAGAAAAATCTTTTGAAGAATTTGAAGAGCAGTTTATATTCTATATTATCTGTGAGAGAAGCAAAACCTTTGGTGAATGAAAAAAAATTAGAAGAGTACAAGAAAATTGAGCATAGTCTAAATTTGAGAGAGCTCATAAATGAAATTCGCAGTATTGTTAAAGTTAATAGAAATTCTGTTGAGGATTATTTAGATTCTGAAGAAAATGTACCTGATGGGCTTGTTTATTCTGTTGTTTTGAGAGCCAGAGAATTATACTCTATAAAATCTATACTAAAAAATAGAGACTATGAAAAAGAAAAATTTTTGAAGATTGTTGGGGAAGAGTCTTACAGAGCCTACTCAAGAGTAAAAATGGACAAAAAAGACAAAAAAGAAGTCTCTCCCAAAGAAGCAATTAAATTAATTGAATTATCAGAAAAATGGCTAAAAGAATTAAAAGAGCTGAGAAAAGCAAAGAAAGCTTGATAAGGCAAATAGATAAGCATTTCGAGAAGATTGAGGAAGATATTGGGAAAAACGATTTGGAAGCTGGAAGATACCATATTAAAGAAACAAAGAATTCTCATTTGGTTCAGTTGAGAAGAAAGCTTGATATTTTAGGAGAATCAGATGAGATTGTTGAAAAGTATGAGAAAAGATTAGAAGAGCTTGAAGAAAAGATTAAGAATGGAGAAAACGTTGTTTAAATGTAAAAATGCCAAAAGGAAAGTTAAAACCAAAGAAGAAAGCATCTGAAAAGATACATCGAAGATATCTTCTCTTTTCTGGAAAAGATGCTTCTAGGGAAAATATTGAGAAGATTATTTTAGATTATTTAGGGATTTTAGGATGGGCAAAGGCAGAGCCGGTTTTTGTTTCAAGAACTGAAAAAACAATTTTGGCAGTTGAACGTAAGAGTGCGAATTCTGTCAGACAGGCTTTTGAGCTTTGTAAGGAAGATGTAACGGTTAAGAAAGTTTCTGGGACATTGAAAGGTTTATGGAAGTGATTTCTTTTTAAATATCTTGTCGTAGAAAATTAAAATTGGAATGGAAATTACTACTGGAAAAATAAATGAGTTAGGACCTATAATAGGATAAGAGATTAACAAAGATAAAATTGAGAGTGATAATGCCCAAAATGCAGCGTTTGATGAAATTTTATCAGAATACAAAGCGAAGAGAAGAGTTAGAGCAAAAGTAACAGACATATATGAAGAGAAAAGGGACAAGGTTATTAATTTTGGTATAAGAAAAGCTATCGAAAATCCAACTACACCGAATAAAGCAGTTATTAATCTTGCATAGAATATTTCTTTTTTATTTTCAAACTGATCTTTCTTAAAAAATTGACGATATATTATTGTTGAGCCTGCTATGACCTCTGAATCTATTGTTGACATTAAAACTGCAAGTATTGCTGCGAATCCTACTCCAAGCAAGGGCGCGGGAAGAGCGTTTTCCAATAGGCTGAATAATGCAACATCTGGGTTAATCTCTCCCAAAAGAACTTTTGCACTTAAACCAAAGAATAAGAAGAGCAAAGAAAGAATTATGAAAATAGGCATAGCGAGAATAAACGAGTTTCTTGCAGTATTTTGACTTTTTGCAGAAGCAATTCTTTGCCAAGTTCCTGAGAAACCAAGGTATAAAAGACCGCTTAAGAATACAACAGCCACTAACCAAAGTGGTCCTGCAAAAGCAAAGGGATCTAAATGAGATTTTGGAACAGAATCTATTAGATTTGACAATCCTCCGACTTTGGGATTTACAAAAAACCAAGTCAATACGAAAACAATTAGAATTATCCAAAATTGTATAAAATCAGTAATATAATCTACTTTTAATCCTCCAAGAGTTGTATAACCTATGGTAACTGCTGCTGCCAAAATGAGAGCAAAAGTGTAATTAGTTCCTATAAGAACAGATGCAAGAGAAGCCATGGCTATGGCTTGTGATCCAAGTGCAACGAGAGTTATAAAAATCTGAATAAAGAAAGCAAGAATTTTATTTTTATTATCAAATCTTTTCTCAAAGAAATCAACGAGAGTGTAGGCTTCATATTCATCTGCTGCTTTCTTTATTCTTTTTGAAATTATTGCCAAAATTGCCGAGCCTATTATTATTGCCAATGGGAATGAGATTCCGTAAGAAATTCCAGTATTGTAAACTTCTGAAACAATTGCTACTGTTGAACCAGCACCAATCATTGTCGCAACAGATGCTAGAGTCATTATCCAAAGTCCGGTTTTCTTGCTGTTCAAGAAATAGGCTTCAAGAGATTCTTTTCTAGAAAAATACCACGCAACAAAAAACATTAATGCAAGATAAATAACCAAAACAATTATTGTCGTGCTTAACATCGCTTTTCTAATCCTTAAGTATATAAAAATCTATAGGGGAAACATTTAATTATAGAATTTTGTTTTATCCTCCATGGAAAAAAGATGGCAGTTCAAGCAGATAGGAAATCCGCTGACTGAGCCATTTCGGAAATTTAACAGAAATGGTCAGTTGCAAATCGGTTTTAGTATGATTTTTTCTATACTGATAATTATGGCTATTATAGGTGTTGCGATTTATGTGATTACTTTCTTTCTTGGATTGAGTAAATGTTCTGAAGTTGGATTTTTTTATAATAATCTTGAAGAAGAAATAAACAAGGCTTGGAAAAGCTCAAGTTATAGAGATGTATTTTCTAGTAGTTTGCCGGGAAATATAGAGTATGTTTGTTTTGGATTGCTTGATGCAGAAGCTGAGAATTTTAAATCTGAGGAAATTCAACAAGAAATTGATTTTTCTATATACTCTAGTGAGACTGCGAATGTTTACATGTATCCTCCAAGCAAGGCGTGTGATGGAGATTTGGCTAGTAAGAGATTAGAGCATATCGATATACAGGGATTTTGGTGTGTAGAAAATAAAGAAAAAATAGAAGTTAGATTTGAAAAGGGAGTTAAGGATAGTTTGGTGAATTTGACAAGAGATTAATAAGATGAGAAAAATAAACAAGGGAGGTTTTGAGATGAGTTTTGCTATGATTTTTTCTATTATTGTGGGAGCTGTGATAATATTTTTTGCGATATATGCCACAACAAGGCTAGTTGATACGGAAAGGAATCAGCAAGATACTGAAATTGGGAAAGAGCTAGGGATTTTGTTAACTCCTATTGAGACAAATCTAGAAAGTGCTAAAGCTGTTAAATTGACTATGCCTTCAGAGACTAGGATATACAATGATTGTAGCAAACTAAGTGAGGAGACGTTTGGAAATCAGAAGATAAGTGTAGCTACGAAGTCTGGAGTGGGAAAAGATTGGACAAATCCCGGAGTTCCAAGTAGTTTTCATAATAAATATATATTTTCAAGTGATGTTTCGGAAGGAAAGAATTTCGAGATATTTACAAAACCTTTAGAGATGCCTTTTAAGATTGCTGATTTGACTTTCTTGTGGAGTGAACAAGAAAAGTTTTGTTTTGTGAATGCTCCAAGAGAAATAGAGACAGAGGTTCTTGACCTTGGATTGGAAGGAATAGAAGTTAGTACAAAGATAGAAAATTGTTCTCTTGAAAGTAAGAAAGTTTGTTTTACAAAATCAGGATGTGATGTTGACGTAGATGTTAATAGTAAATCTGTGAAGAAAAAGAAAAGAACTGAAACTGTGTTTTATGAGGGACCTTTGATTTACGGAGCAATCTTATCAGAGCCGGGAAGATATGAATGTCAAGTGCAAAGATTATTTGCTAGAGCTTCCGAGTTAGCTTCTATTTACGCTGGAAAAAGTTCTTTATTGAGTGTTAAGGGATGTGGATCAGAAAGATTACAACCCTTATTGGGAACATATAGTAATCAAACTTTTAGCGTTGAGAATACTATTGAATTAAGAGAGATTTATTTATTATCTGAGGATATAAGGAGGCAAAATGAGAATCTTGGATGTAGACTATTCTAACTTTAGAAGGAAAAAGATGAAAAGAAGTGGGCAAATTAAAATACAGCAAATGGCTTTCGTACTTGTAGCCTTAATGCTCTTTTTTGCTTTTGTTTTTTTAATATATTTTACATTTAAGATTTCAAATGTTGAAGATTCTGTAACAACATTAAAGGAAGAGGAAGCTCAAGAGTTGGTTAGGAAGCTCTCTGGAAGTGCAGAATTTTCATTTAGTGCTGAAGATTGTTCTAATTGTGTAGATTTTGATAAAGTTCTTATTTTGAGTGAGAGAAGAAACTATGAAGACTTTTGGGGACTTGACTATTTAGAGATACAAAAAATTTATCCAAATTCTGAGATTTCTGGAAAAGAGTGTACTAGACAGAATTATCCTGATTGTGAAAGTTTGAAGATAATTGATAATTCTGGAGATAGAGGAATTGCGTCTGGGGCATTTGTTAGTTTGTGTAGGTGGGAATCTGATAAGGGCGGATATTTTAAGTGTGAGATTGGAAGAGTTTTAGCTTCTGGGGAAGGAATAGGTAAATGAGAATTAATAATAAAAAAGGGCAAGAGGAGATGGTGGGATTTGTTTTAGTTGTGATTTTAGTTGCGATTATATTCTTAGTTTTTATTGGGATAATTATAAGACAGGATTCTGGAAGTATAGATAAAGATAGCAGAGAGATAGTTCAATTTTTGGAAAGTTTTGAGAAGTATACTACAAGTTGTGCTGTTGGATTTGAGCCTGATTTCTCAGATATGGGGGAGTTGGTCGGGGATTGTTATAATGGAAAATTGTGCGTTTCTGGAGAGAATGCTTGTGCTGTTCTGGAAAGAGAAAGTAAGGAAATACTTGAGGAAAGCTTTTCTATAGGACATGAGAATTACTATAAGGGATATGAGTTAGGAAGTTATTATGAGTTTGATGAAAAAAGAGAAGACATCTTTCTTTCTTCTACAGGGAATTGTACTGGAAGCTTTATTGGAGCTGAGACGCTTCGGTCTGGATTTGATGGGGTGTTTATTACGAGCTTGAAAATTTGCTTCTGAGAATTGTAATTAAGCGAACTATATTTTTATCTGGATGTTAAGGGTGTTTATTACGAGAATTGGTTTGAGCCTCTTTCTTTTACCTGATTTTTCTGAAATAAACTCAATAAAACCGAACCTTTGTAATAATTTAAGATCTGAGAAGACCGATTTGAAGTCTCTTTTTAGGATTTTTGAGAGTTCGTAAATAGATTTTGGAGACTTCGTTTTAATTGTGTGAAGTAATCTGGCTTTTTCATTGCTTAAAAGTTTTCTTAATGCAGAAAGAGCTTCAAAATCGTAATCTTCTTTTTCTGAAGTAAATCTTTTTAGTAAAGTTTGAAAACTTCCAGATTTATCGACGATAATTATCTCCCTTGTTTTTGTTTTTTGTGCCATATATGATTTTTAGTGGAAGGAAAAGTATATATATGTTTTGGTCAACCAGATATATAGATAGGTTATGTTGTTAGAGAGGAATATCTTGTTGGAAAAGCCATATATATTTAAATTGACGGGTGGTTTATGCCTTATATACTTTCTTGTCACTTTATAATGCGACACAAGATTTATATACTGATTGGGAAGTTTGTTCGATACTACTATCGTTAGACAAAAAAACCTACGAAAGCTTTTTAAAGCGATTTAGGGTTCACTAGCTTAACCTTATTAGCTTAAGGCTAGACTTATTGTCTAGTAACCAGTGGCGGATTGTTGATTAAAAAACATCTCCTCTAAGAGGAATCCCGAGGGATTGCCAATGGGAAAAGCTGAAAGGAGGTTTAAAAAAAAGATTATGATAAATTTTAGAAAAGTCGCATCCGTTCTTGCTAGTGCTGCTATGATGAGTTCTACAGTTGCTCTTGGAGCTGCTGCAAACTATCCTGCGCCACATATCTCGGGCGGAAATGCTGACGTTGCTGTTATTTATGGTTCAAATGCTGCTGCTACAGACTTAGTGGCTGTTACAGATATCACTTCTAATCTTCAAGCATCATTAGCTTCTCAAACTGCTACTGGCGGAACTGCAAGCGGTGCTTCGATTACTGGTGAAGCTGCTCCACTTTTCTCTGGAAGTACAAAGTTGTATGTTAATGATTCAATAAATGCTGTTAAAACAGTTGTATCAGACTCAGAGTTGCCGGTTCTTTTAGCTGATGGCTCTGTTTCAGGTAATGTTGATACTACCTACACTCAAACAATTGATTTAGGTTTTAATCCTCAAGTTACTTTTGCGAAACAACCAACAAGCTCAGACGATCCAATCTTTGGAGTACAAACAAGTACAACTGCTGCGAACTATATCTATAACTCAAGTATCACCTTTAACAAGGCTATTAATCTAACACACGCAGATACTGAAGGAGAAGACTTAACTTTCTTCGGACAAAAGTTTACAATTGCTTCTGCTACTGATGACACTCAACTTGTCTTACTAAAGACTGCTGAGAAAATCAGTTTGAGCAGTGATGACCCATCTGCTGAAGTTACAATAGGAGGAGCTTCATACACAATTGAGCTTGTTTCTGCTTCTGACTCTTCTGCAACCGTTAAGGTTACAGATAGTAGCGGAAATGCTGAGACAAAGGAAGTTAATGAGAATGCTTCAAAGAAGATTAATGGTGTTACTGTTGCTATAACAAACGCAGACGAAACAAACTTGAAATTATCCGCATCTATCGTAGCTGGATCTGAAAAGGTCACACTTTCCGCTACTGCTGCTAGTGCAGTCACTGTAGGAGAAGAGGACAATGTTATTGATGGAACTTCTGTAACTATTACAGGAGGTACAACCGCTGCTACAAAAATTGTTGTGAGCATTTATGCTCCTAACTCTGATGAAGATGCTGTAATTCCAGGAACTGCATTTGTTGATCCTGTATTTGGAAGCTTTAAAGTTGACTTCTCTGGATTAAACATTGCTGATGATGGCAGTGCTAGAGAAACAATCAAAATTGCTCCTGAAGGAGATGATAGATTAGCTGTCACTCTTACAGACTTCGGAGGTAATGAAAAGACCATCCAATATGCAAAGAACTGGACACATAAAATGGAGCTCCAGTATGATGAAGATGGAAGGAACATTACAGTTTCTGAAGGAGAAATTGTGAAGAGAAATGAATATGTTGTTCTTGGTAATGAAGATGAAGGTCATCTTTTGAAACTTTCACAAGTTACAAACCAAACAACAGGGCATAGTAACGATAAAGTTACTTTAACTGATGTATTCACCGGATCTTCAAACGATGCTACAATAACTGCTGATGGAACAGGAACTATTACTATCGGAGGTAAAGTTTATACAGTAAGATATGTTGGATCTTCTTCTGCAGATTCAAATTATGCTGTATTCAACCACCCAGATAGTTCTGCTGCCGGAAGTAAGATTGTATATCCTACAATACAGACATCAAAGGGAGCTAAATTTGCATTTTATGAGCCATTGAACTTTAGTCTTCAAGACTGGGATAATGGAACAACAAATGACATTTCACAAGTTAGATTCCCAGACGGAGATGGATACACTGATTTGGCTGTTGCTATAAATGGATCTGGAACTGCTGCAAGTTCTAACTGGACTTTCGGAGGTACAACGGATTTAGACACAGTAATAAGCACAACTGGTTCTATCAACGTTGCTGTTGGTGTATTGAATTATAACTTTACTGCATCTGGTATAAACAGAACAGTACTTTATCTTGAGAATCCACAGACAAATGCAATTATTACTGAACCAGCTCTAATCATCTTTGAAGAAAAGGATGATAATAGCCAATATCAAGCAATCGTTGTTACTTCTGAAATAGGAGCAACTGCTGATGATGGTGCTGGAGTAAGTGATGTTGTAAGAACATGGCAAGCTGACGGAACATGGGATGCAATTTCTCTTGCAAGTGATAGTCAGAAGACAAAAGAGGCAGACCTATGGGGAACAATTATCACAGTAGACAATTCTGATTCAGATCAGTCTAGTGCTACAATTAGTTACCCAGAAGAGCAAGTTTATGCGCAAGTATATATTGCTGGTGAAGGAGCAAGCATTACACCTGGAACCGTAAGTGGTTCAAGTAGTGTTAAATCACTTGGAAGTGTTACCGTTTCTGATAAAGAAGTTGGCTCAGTTTCTGCTAAGAACTTAATTGTTGTTGGTGGAAGTTGTGTAAACTCTGTTGCTGCTAGCTTATTAGATAGTTCTACACCTTTGTGTGGAGCTGACTGGGAAGCTGCTACAGGTGTTGGATCAGGTTCATTCTTGATTGAGACATTTGATAGAGGCAATGGAAAGGTAGCTACTCTTGTTGCAGGTTACAACGCAGGCGATACTACAAATGCTGCAAAGGCATTGACCACACAGACTGTTGATACATCTGTTGGTAAGAAGTACACTGGAAGCACAGCTTCAAGCGTTAGTTTAGCTTAAACATCCAAAGAAGGAAATTTTTTTCTTTCTTTTTTTCTTTTTTTTCTTTTTCTTTTACTCTCTTGAGAGGACTCTCTTATTTTTTGTTGTGCTTTAACAAGATTTTTAAATGCGATTTATTAAGAAAAGATATGAGAATAGAAAGATTGCGAATAGAAAGATTAAGAAAATCTTTAATCCACATTTTCTTGAGAGATGGGAGGAGAAAATGCGAATAGAAAGATTAAGAAAATCTTTAATCCACATTTTCTTAGAATCTGAGGGGAGAAAATGAGGAGAATAAAAAGTCAAGAGCAGATTCAAATGGAAAAAGCAAGAAACGTTAAGATTATGAGTGGATTCATGTTAGCTGTTTTGCTATTGGGAACTGTGGGATATGCTTTTTCTGGAAGTTTTGACTCAAATAGTGATGATGGAAATAATAATGGGAATGTTGATGAAAATGCAGATACTGGATTTGTTCAACCAACCATCAATTATGGAAATCAAAATATTCCGATTACCTTGAAGAAAGGAGATGTTGAAAGTATTCAAGTAAATGTTCAGAAGAGTTTGTCTGACTTATCTGGGAAGACACTTTATTTAGATTTTGAGGAAGAGAATTATCTAGCTTCTGAGATACAAAGATCTATTGGATTGTTTGTCTCTGATATTAGGAGAGCATGCTATGGGACTTGTGAAAGTGATTTACCTGAAAGAACTTGTGAAGATAATATGCTTGTTTTTAGAAAAAGTGAAGAAGATAGAGTTAGACAAGAAAATAATTGTATTTTTATCGATGGTGATTTGAAGGCGGTTGATGCATTTATTTATTATGTTTTTGGACAATAAAGAGATTTAAATATGTCCAAAATTAAGAAAGGGGAGAGAAAATGGCAAGAAAAAAGTCGGTAAATAAAACTATGAAAGAAGAAGAAAAGAAAGGAAGCAAAATTAAAAAAAATAGGAAGAATCAATCTTATTGGTATGTCGGTTTTGCAGTTTTACTCGTTATTTTGTTCTTTTTGTCTAATTCTTTCTTTAGTAATCTTCGAGGTTTTGATTATGAAGGACTAAGCTTCACTAAGGAAATGTTTGGAGATATTCCTGTTTTTCATCATTACTATTATATAGATGCTGAGACAAAGTATAACTTTTATTTGAGAATTGATCCTAGAAAGAATAACGTTCCGATTGAAGGAGAGATAGAGTTTGATACTTCTGGAAAATTTAATTATATTAGTGTTAATGCTAATGGCTTGGGACAGTGCGAGTATACTAGTGCGGCTGTTGGAAGCCTTTCTGCTTTCTTAACAAATAACAACATTAAAGTGCGAGGGGCAATGCCTGATTTGATTCAAGCTGAAAGGAATGATGTTGATTTTGCGGATTGTTATTCTCCGAAAGATAGATATGTTATTTTAATAGAAGAAGGAGAAGAGACAAGAATACATCGAGAAGATATGTGTTATATTATTGAAGTCGCCAATTGTGAAATATTAAATGCTATTGAAAAGTTTGAAACGAAGGCTTTATTGGACGCAAAGGCGAGAGCAAATCCTTAGACTTATTTCTTTTTCTTAACTAATAGATAGATTAAAATAATTATTAGGGAAACTACTATTGACAAAAGAGTTATCAAATTAAGGTTTTCTTGGATTAGAACTTGATTATTTCCTAAGAACATTCCAAGAAGTATTAAGATTATTGCCCAGATTCCTGCTCCTAGAGCTGTGAATATGGAGAATCTAAGGAATTTCATCTTTGCAAATCCTGCCGGGAGAGAGATAAATTGTCTTATTACTGGTATTAAACGGCCAATGAATGTAGTTATTTCTCCGTGTTTGTCGAAGAATAGTTCTGATTTTATTATGCTTTTATTATTGATTAGAAAGAATTTCCCGTATTTGTCTATGAGAGATATGATTATGGGTCTTCCTAGATAAAGAGCCAGAAAATAGTTTATGAAGGCGCCTGCAAGGCTTCCTAAGAGGCCTGCTAGTAAGACAAGAGAAAATATCATCTCTCCTCTTTGAACTAGAACGCCTGCGGGGATTAAGACGACTTCACTTGGAAAAGGAATAAATGAAGATTCTATCGTCATAAGTAAAAAAATCCCGAAATAATCCAGAGATCCAACTAATGAAAGAAAAAATCCTGTTATTTGTGTGAATATTTCAGAAATCATTTAGTTTTTCCTTTTCTTTGATTTTTTGTGAAAATTAATGTTTTCTACAAGATATTTAAAATCTGTGTAAATTGGAATTGATTTTATTTTAAAGAGTGAAACATTTGAAAACCATATTATTATAAGAAAGATTGTGGATCCGAAATACCATGTTGCTGTGTGTGTTAAATCGAAGAATGTGAAGCCTTTTGAATAAAGCAGAGCAAAGATTACAATTCTCAGAATATTGATTATCAAAAATGTTATAAATAAATATGGGAGAGAGAAGAGTCTCTGTCTTGGTTTCATAGGTGTTGTGAGGTTTAAGATTGACAACAAGTAATATGCTGCTCCTGCGACGCATGCAGGCACTATTTCAAGCCCGATTGTGTTGAATAGGATTAATGTACTGTCTAATAAAAATGATGAGCCAAAGAGCTTTAGAATATATAATACTGGATAAATTGTTAGAGGTGTGAAAATAAAATAAAATAAAAAGAGGTTTGGAATACCTAAGAGTAGAATAATAATATATCTAATTAGTATTGAAATAGGTTTTGAATTTATAAAGTTCATTGATTCAAAAAAGGAAATAGGGGCTTAAATAATTATCTTCTTGACAAACTTACTGCAACAATTATAATCAAGATTATTAGAACAACATTAATTATTCCGATTGTCCAGATAAGTGTGTTTCCGCTTCCGATTACGCTTCCTGTTAAGAATCCAGATTTAGCAGCTGCTTCAATGTTTACTACAACATCTCTTGTTTCTATGCTTGATCCTGACTGAGCCTTTATTGTGAAGCTCTTTTGTCCAGAAACATCCTTGTTAGGTGTGAATGTAAATACAACTTGCGTTTCTTTTCCTGAGTCTAGAGTAACTAATCTTTGAGAGATTGAGTCAAGTGTTCCCCAAGATTCATGTCCAACTGAATCTAATGCGAAGCTGAGTGTTGAACTTTGAAGGTTCTTTATTGTTGCTCTTACTACAAGAGGTTCTCCTGCCTTTGCTACTGAATCAAGGGCAGCTGAAATTGAGGCCATGCTTTGTGGAGCTTCAGAACATCCGATAACATTTAGAGTAACTCTTGTTGAATCATCAGAACTTTCTCTATAAGTATCAGTTGAACTCTTGTAATCATATTCTGCTGTTAAGTCTAAGTTGTGTAGTTTGTTCTCTGCATTTTGAGGAACAACGAATGTGAAACTTATACTTTCTTTATCTCCTTGGTCAAGATCCGACCTTAACTCTTTGTCTAAATTAACGTTTAATGTGCTTCCAAATAAGTTTACTTTAACTTGGTCTTGGTCTTCATCTCCAATGTTGAAAACATCTGTTGTTAATATTACTGTGTCTCCGCAAGTTACTTCGGTTGGTTTTAATGTGATTTTATTAAAAGCTATGAATTTTCCAGAATCGCTTTCTCTCTCAATATCTATTAAACTGTAATAATCGTTGTCAAGATCTGCTGAAGTATCGTCACATACATTTTCTTCTCCCTCATCATCACTATATGCTTTAACTATTAACTTGTATGTTCCGTCTTCAAAGTCTGCTGGAACTTTGAATTTGAACTCTATTACTTCTTTATCTCCATCGTTGATTTTTCCTATATCAAATTGCTCTTCATCAGAATTATCGAAGTCCATATCATTTATAACATCATCTCCATCTGAATTAATCAATCCGATTTCTACAAAGACATCATTAATATTGTCTGAACCCACATTCTTAACTTCCACTTCAACTGTTATATCATCAAGTAATTGCCAGTCTTCATCTCCACCACTTCCATCATTTTGAAGGTCAACATTTCTTATTTCTAAGTTTCCTTTTGCTCCATTTGAACAGAAGCTTGATAGGTGTGTTATTGTTCCTGTAACTGAAACTGCATCTCCAGCCAAATTTGTTCCAGAAGCGTTGATTGTTGAACTGTATTTTCCAATTTCAAAGCTGTCTGCTGAGAAAGCAGATAAGATGTTGATTGTTTTTGTTGCTCCGGCGGTTAAATCAAAAGCAGATTCACTTGTAGAGAATGTAACTGTAGATGATCCTTGTGTTAATGGGTTTGGGTTGAATACGAGATTAATGTTTGTTAAGTTTACATCTGTTGTTAATGTTACAGCAACTGAATTTTGATTTCTTGTAACTTCAGAAGGTGTGCTTAATGTTAGTGCAGAGACAAAACTGATTGCAAAAACTAAGATTGCAAGTATTGCAAAACTTGTTAAAATTTTTTGTGATCTCATTTTCTGTTGTAACTCTGGAATTACAGTAGTATTTAAACTTTTCGTTTTGTGTTTTTTTACCGAAGAGATTGCGATTATAGAACCAGCGAAAAAAGGTTTAAATAAATATATATAGTGAAGTAGTTTAATATCTTTAATAAGAATGCCGATAGAGCAGAGAGGAAATCCGCTGATTGTCATTTTTAGAGAATAATAAAAATGCCGATAAGATCAAGAGAGAATTTAATTGGAGCTTGGGCCTTCCTTATAGGAGTAGTTCTAGCGATTATTATCGGAACTTTTGCAACTTTCTTTGGAGCAGGGAATATTAGTCCGACTCTTCTTGCTTTGTTGGCTGTTTTAGGTTTAGTTGTTGGGTATTTTGTTGCTGAAAAGGACGTTAAAACATTCTTACTTGCCTCTGTTTCTTTAGTTGTTGTTAGTTTTGCAGGTATTCAGGGCCTTGTATTGAGTGCTGCCTTAGGACAATTTGACCTTAATAAGTTTATTACAACCATTCTCGGAACACTATTATTCCTATTTATTCCAGCTACAATTGTTGTTGCATTAAAAACTGTGTTTAGTATCGCAAAGGATTAATTGGTTTCTAAGATGTATATATAATAGGACAATTAGTTGATTAGTTCTCTTTCTGTGTGTTCTGGGAAAGTATTGATATATGATTTTATCATTTGTTCCATTGCGTCTACAGCGACTTCCTGTAATGACCAACAATATTCTAAATTCCTTAGGGGAGATTCAGTTTCTGAAAGATTTCTTAAGGAAATCAACATATCTAATGTAGAAAAATCACAAGCTGGAAGAATTTTTCCTAGTTCTGTTCTTGCTTCTTGTTCTTCTACAATAAGTTCTGAAGGATTTCTTAAGAATATTAACTTTTTAGGAAGTTTAACCGCCCCGTCTATTGCCTCTTGTGTTCTTTCTACAAAATCTTCTGGACTCATCCTCTTTATGTCTGTTGCTGCTAAAACTAAATTATTTCTTCTTTTTCTGAGATTATATGCCGAGGCATATAAGTTTCCTTCTTTTTTTCCAAAACCGTTTAATTTGGGAAGATGATTTGGACCTGAAAGGACTTTTGCTTTTTCAATAAGATAATCTGTGTAATCTATCGTGTAAGATAGGAATCTTCCATCTTCTCCTGTTCTTGTGTCTAATAGATTTATTTGTGCGCTTATTCTATGATTCCAGTATCTAGAGAATAGTTGAGAGATTTCTCTTATTTTTTCTTTTGGAGTTATTACATCTACATCTAAAATTATTCCTCCATCTACGTCACTATTCTTTCTTGGATGATACTTATTGAATCCGGTTCTTAATTTTCCACGCTCAAAAGAGCCGTATATGAAGAAACAAACATCTGTGTGTTCTCTTGTTAATGCTTGAGAGAATCGGTCTACAGAATTTTGATAATCTGATTGGTCCATAATCTAATTTGAGTAATCTATTTTTAAGAATTGTTATGTCAAGGAACTTGACAGAAAACCACATCCTTTAGGATGTGGTAGTTCCTTGAGCATCCAAAGCACGAGCCCCTTTGCAAACCACACCCTTTAGGGTGTGGTGGGGCATCGTGCTTTTGATAATCAACCACGTAAGAAATCTGCTTTGTCTCTGTCAGATCTTTCTGGTTTTTGCACTGTTTTATGAATCTCCGCGAAATTTGGAGTTGCTATTATTGTGTTTTCTCCGAAACCAGCTATGGATCCTTCAAGAGCATCAACTGTCTTTTTTATCTTGGAAACTGCACGCTTTAATTCAATAAGATCTTTGGATTTTAAGGGTTTTATATCAATAATTGTGATAGTATATCCTTCCCTTAATGAATTAAGAATATCAGTTACATCATCAAATTGTCTTAAAGTGAAGGGTTTGACAATAACTTTGTTTTCTTGAGGAGAAACCGAGTCGAGGTCTATTTCGACATATTCATCTTCTTCATCTCCCTTAGACACCCATCTTTTGAAATCAAAAGCCATTGTAAAATTTACCCTGCTTAGTATATAAAGATTATTATTGTGAAAAGATAATCTTTGACCATCATCACTCACGTGATATCAGGTATAAAGATTCATTCTGGGAATCTTTAATGTTCATTTAGTGAAATTTCACATATAAAGATTATTATTGTGGAAAGAACTATTCTTCCTTACCTTTCTTCTTTGACTTTCCAACTTGTTCAGCCATTGTTTTTGTTAGCTCTTCTCTTAGTTCTGAAGATTTCTTTTGAAGCAAATCAGATTGTTTTTCCATTGCATCTACTCTTGAACTAAGAATTTTTTGTTTTTCTGTTAACTCTTTTATAGACTCAGTTTTGGAAGATTTAATCATGATTCCAGAAAGTATCTTATAAACTTCTTCGTCTTTTGTAGTCTCTAATTCTGATAACGCGTTAGAAATTTCATTTAGTTCTACTTGCATTGATTGTTTTTGTTGGATAAAAATCTGTAAATTTTGTTCAATACTCTGAAGTTCTTGAATTTTTTCTTGAGTTTCTATTGAGAGATCCATATTAAAATTAAATAGCTTTTAGCTTAACAATTTGATTTCTTGGTTTGTAGAATATTTTGCTTCCGCAATTAGGGCATACAAACCTTTTGTCTAACTGTTTAGATGAAATTGATTTTTCACATTCGAAACATTTGTATTGTGCCATGTTTATTGTTGTATTTTTTATATTATAAACTTATTTATTTAATTTCTTCTAAGGAATATGCATGACCGGCAAATTTTTTTCCTGATTTTTTATCAAGCCAGATTCCTACTGAAAGTCTTTTTGCTTTTCCGCCCTCTGAAATTGGAGACCTTTGAGTTTTTCTTTGACTTTCTTCGATTTTGTTGAAATTCTTTCTGGCACGAACACCAATTCCTGACTTGAATCTTCCTGCTGCCTTTATCTTTTTTTTCTTTGCTCCCATTTTAGTATTCTGAATTTTTGGTTTTTAAACTTATGGATGGGGATACCCGGATTTGAACCGGGATCGCGAAGTCCCAAACCTCGAATCATAACCAGGTTAGACCATATCCCCTTAATGAAACTTAGAAATATGAGGTTTATAAATTTGATTAAAACTGTTTCAGGAGAATTATTACTTCTTTTCTTCTTTAGAAGCTTCTTTAGCTTTTTCGTCGGCTGCTGGAGCTTCTTTAGTTTCAGATTCCTTAGCTCCTCCTTCGCCGGCCTTAGCAGTTGTAGCTGCTGCGGTTTTCTCTGCTTCTGCAGCTGCTGCAGCTTCTTCTTCAGCTTTCTTATCTTTCTCTTGTTTAGCTTTTCTAACTGCAAAAAATTTGCTTAGTTTTTCTAATTTTTCTGGGGATGCTTCTGTTTTCTCTTCTGAAATTTCAGCATCATAATGTCCAGAATCTATTTCTTCTTGAACTTCCGCAGGATCTTTGTTATCTATTAACACACCAAGAGAAACGCAAGTTCCCACCATTAGTTTTAATGCAGACTTTGTGTTTTTTGCTAAAAGAGAAGATGATTTTGTTTTTGCTATTTTAATTAAAGATTCTACAGAAATATTTCCAACTTTTATCTTATGTGGTTCTCCAGAGCCATTTTCTAAACCAAGCTCTTTTTTTATTAGTTCTGAAGTTGGTGGACTGGAAACTGAGATTTCGTAATTCTTTGTTTTTGGATCAACATCTAATTCTACTGGAACTTTTGTACCTGAGAAAGATTTAGTGGCTGCGTTAACATCTGCAATTACCTTTCCTAGATTGATTCCCATAGGGCCTAATTGCTGAGCAACTGCTGGACCTGGGGCCATTTTTCCGCCGTCAACGAGTAATTTTATTTTCATCCTAACTCCTCCAATACCTTGTCTTCGTCAGAAAAATCGTCGTCGAAAGAATCTGATTCTCTTGATTCTTTGGATTCTTCATCTTCTGAAGACTCAGATTCCTCAGATTCACGCCTTATAACCTTTACGTTATCCATTTTTACAGTTACTGGAATTGGAACGGAGGCTCCAAGCAGGGAAACAACGACTTCTCCCTTCGATAAATCAACACGAGTAACTTTTGCTTGCTCTCCTTTGAATGTTTGTCCAATCATTTCTATTATGTCTCCAACCTCGATATTGAAATCTTCTACCTTTGGTTCTAACATGCTTTGAATTTCTTCATACGGAACTGTTTTTCCTATGATTCCTTTGACATAGGGCAAATTGAAAGCTGCTTCTTCAGCAGAATCGCGATCTGTAGCTTCTAGAATTATATAACCTTTAAGACCATGAGGACGAACAACAGCGAATACATTTAAATTTTTTTTCTGAACTCTATCGCTAATCATTTCGAGTGCTCTGTCTTCTTTATTTGTTGTAACCTTTATGATGAAAATTGGCATCTTATTAAGCTCCGACTACCCCCTAATATCTAAGAAGTAGATAAGTTTAGATAAATTTATGGTTTATAAACTTTACTTTTGACTAAGCTGTTAAGTTAGCGTCACTTTTTAAAAATAAACATTTAAATAGTATGAAAGTATGATTAATTTATGAAAGGAAAAACTATTATTAAATCTTTAATTGTTTCGTTAATAACGGTTATTGCTATGTTTCTCTTTGTTTCTTATCTCTCTTCTTGTATTAATGGAACTTGCACCTTATCATCTGGTTCATTTCCGATATTATATTTTTTAGTGTTTATTGTTGTTGCTGTTGCTTCTTTAATTGCTTTTGGATGGAAAGATAATTAATCTTTACTTGCTAATTTAATCAAACCTAACCACCTGTTTTCTCCTAAATCTAAGTCTTGTCCTGCAAGAGAGCAGGGGTATTCCTTAGTTGTTGTGTGTTCTTCTATGAAATTATGCTGAATTGTTAAACCGACCATAATAATAGGTGCAGACCATAACGCTTTAAGCCCCCTAAAATCGTCTACTCTATCTTTAATTTTCATAAACACTGTTTCAATCTTGTAGTTATGTATTCTTGTTTTTTGATAGTTCTGTATCTTATGTTCAACAATCAAGCCACCTATTTTATTTTTATAAAACAGCTTCTTAAATGCCTTAGGATAGAATTGTGCTGAATCTGTTTGTATAAATTTAGGTTTCTTCTTCTTAACGGATTTTTCAATAAATATCTTTGCTTCTTCAATATTCCCTGCAATAGAATAATGAACTCCTGTTATTAGTCTTGTATCCCAATCAACACAAGCCCAAAATCTATCATCTTGTTTATCTCTTCTAATAAAAGTTTCATCTGCATAAAAGTTATCCCCTAAATTATACCCTAATTTTTCTACAAAATTATTAACCATTAAACTATATTTTCTAACCCAGTCTAAAATAGTAATATGAGAAACTTTTGTTTGAAAATGTCTTTTTAATTGATTTCTCATTTTTCTCGAAGAAAGATTTGATAAATACATATCTATGGAAAGAGTAATTGTTTGAGTAGAGTAACGCATTCTATAAAAACCTTCGTCATTTGTAAAGAACTTATGACACTCTTTGCAGTAATACTTTTGGATTTTGCCCCTGTTTTCTGTTTTCCTGTATCCTTTTTTAATGTAGTTTTCTGAGTGGCAAAATCTACATTTGATTTTTTTCTTTTGCGATAGGTTTTTATTTGTTGTTTCACTTGTCATTTTGGTGGGAGTGTATGTTTTGCGACGGCACTCCTGCCGACTTATTTTATTTATTTCTATAATTGAAATAATGTAATATTACTAAGATAATCTACTATATAAACCTTTCGTTTATGAATTTAAGTAATATTAAAAATAGATAGATTTATAAAGATGTAATGCTACTATATCTTATGGAAAATTCACAGGAAAATCAGTTTATAGAAAATATTAAGAGAGAGGTAAAAGTTCAAGTCAGCAAACCTAAAAATAGACAGGTTGGACAGTATTTTATCCAGATACCTAAGGAAATAGTAAGGGAATTAGAAATAAAAAAGGGCGATATTGTTATTATGGAAGTTCCTTTAAAAGAAAAAGATAAATATTCAATAAGATTCAAGAGAGGTATAAAATGACTAAGTTTTTTAAGAAATCTAAAAAATTAGACCCTACTACCGAAGCAGTAGCAAAAGTTTTTAATAATGTTAATAAAAAGATAACCCCCTCAGAAGTAGCCCAATATCTTAAAATCCATCCTAATACTGCGAAGAATAGGATTTTGGAATTACAAAAAAAAGGTTATGTGAAATGCGAGAAAGAAGGTAAAAAGCTTTTTTGCAGTCGTAAAAGAAAAAGTAATTTTTAATTTTTTTAGTTAATTCAGGTGACTTTTACTTAACAGCTCACTTTTGACCCTCTAGTTTAGATAGATACTCTTTGATTCTATCTATTGTTTGAGGAATAAGAAAATTCTCTATTTTTGTTTCAAAGATTTCTGACATTGGAGCAAATTCAGACATTCGATATTTGTTTTCTTTTTTATCTATAAACATACCGTCTCTGAGACGCTTAAGCTGACGTCTGATATTGGATTCTGCAAGACCTGAAGAATCTTTTCTTATTTTTTGTATCTTGTCTCTGATATCAAAAGATGAAAGCCATTCCTGTCTTTTTCTCGATTCTTCTAAGACAAGAAGTAAATCGACCATGATGTCTCTTGAATCTCCTGGCTGGAGCAAGCCCAGAGAAAGACAGACTTTTCTTACAAGCTCTCGCTGATTTGTATCATATGGCTTTTCGTATTTTCTTAACGTGAATTCCGATAAAGGTATATCTCTTGGCATGATAATGTACAGAGAAGAAGGTTATAAAGATTATTATTTTTCTGCGGTCATCGCTATGAAGGGGGGCTCTCCTTCAAAAAATTCTTTCCAATAATCTTTCCCTTGAGGATTAGTTGGATTCAACATGACTCGATGCCAATTAAATCTTGAAAATCCTGCTTTTCTAAATGCGTCTTCATAAGTCTGGGGACTTAGGTAAAAATTAGTAATTGGATCTGTTACACCTGAAACCCTATAGAAGACCTTTCCACCTTCTGAATCTCCATGCATTTCTTTTTCAAAGCCATACTTTGCATATTTATTTCCGTCAAATATCTCAAAGGGGTTGTTGTTGAATCCTATAAATTTTCCTCCATCTCTCAAGCATCTTGCAATAGATTCACAGTAACCTACTGCTTCATCTAAACTTCTTGAATAACTTAAAACATATGAGCCAATTACAACCTCTCTGTCGCCCATACCCTTAAAATCTTGAATTAAGGCTAAATGATAATCAATTCTATCTTTATAGCCTTCATTTTTTGCTCTTGCTAATTTAATAAAGCCCTCGTCTCCATCTACTCCAATTACATGATCTGCACCCATATCAATTAATCTTCTAGAATATATCCCATCCCCGCACCCAGCATCTAAAATTCTTTTTCTCATGACATTAGGTAATAAACCTTAGATTGTAAACCATTCAACTTCCGTTCTAAAAGGAAGTTGCTTTGAATTTGCATATTGTTCTGCATCATAACCTATATCACCTTTGCTCATATTTCATTTTAATAAATGTAGTTTTTAATGATTATTGTATTGAAAATTATGGGATTGTTTGTTATAATTAAAGTTATATAGTGAAATATTAGATAATAATATGGAATTTGTCGCTTTTATTGGGGAAGATAAAGAAAGTTGGGGGCAGATAAAGGGTATTATGAATCGTATCGATTCTGATAAAGTAATTATTGTTAAAGATAAAAAGGTTTCTGGATTTCCGACGGATGCTAGAACTGACATTGTTAATGTTGATGCTAGCAAGAGTTTACTTGATTTAAAAGAAGAGATTATGAAAATATTAAAGGTGAAATTATCTGGTGATTTTGAAGTTGCTCTTTCATTAGCAAGTGGGAATGGAAAAGAGCATATGGCTTTAATTTCTGCTTTGTTGTCAATTCCTGTTGGTATTAGATTAGTTGCATTTACGAAGAAGGGAATTGAGTGGATTAATTGAGATAATTTTAGATAAACAAAAAGACCCATTTGACCATCATTGCTACGACCAATAATAAAATTAAGTAAGTTGAGAGTTTGAAGGCTTGTTCTCCTATTTTTTTACTTCCTGTTATTGCCCAAACTGTGAGATAGAAGAAACGGCCCCCATCAAACATTCCTACAGGAAGCATATTTACTAAAGCAACTGACGCAAGGATTATAACAGACCACCAAAGCAAGTAATAGATAAACCATCCAAATGTTCCTAGATTAGATTGATAAAATATCATTGGATCTTTTATCTGGAAGACAAGAGATTGTATTGAACCAATTATCCCTCTTGAGCTTGGTTGAGAGAAACCAACACCTAGAAATGCTTTTCCGTTTCTTTCGGATAATGTAATGTTGTAAGTCAGAGTTTCTATATTGTCAAGTCTTATCGACTCTTGATAGGTAGTTTTTATTTCTATTGTGTCTCCCGGAGAGTATTTGTTTAATTCATTTGAGAGAGATTCATAAGAAATTATTTTTTCTCCATTTATTTCCGAGATTGCTCCTTTTAATTTTGCATTGAAAGCTGGAGTGTCTTCATAAACTAACGTTAGTGGCAGTTTTTGAGAAATTGTTTGTTGTATTATTATCGGATTTGCATAAGCTGTTTCTCCATTCAAAGTTACAGGAACAAAATCATCGGATAAGGAAAAATTATCTGGAATTGTTAGTGAGGATGTGTTTACTATTTGTGTTGAATAAGTATTGAAATTTGCTCCTGCTGGAACGAAGGCAGATGTGAAAAATGCCCAAAAAAGAAACATGAAAAGGATCATTGTTAAAATATTAGCGAATGTTCCTGCTGCTAGGACTGAAAGTTGAGAAAATTTGGATGCTTTTTCCATGTCTTTTTCATCTTGTTCAACGAAAGCTGCAAGGAAGGGTCCTAAGAAGCCGAAGCCAGTTGAATGAATTTTTATTTTATTTAATCTTGCAAAAATTCCGTGAGCAAATTCGTGAGGAATTGCAAGGATTGCTATTATTACTATCCAATATGTAAAGTTAAAAGTTGGTAAGAAATCTATTTTGAAAAGCTCTGGCAGATAAGGAACTAGTGGTATCAAAACTGGAACGCGAATTGTTTCTGCTGCAACTGGACTTGTTAGATAAATCCATGTGAATTTTATTAACATGTAAACCATAGAAACCATGAGGACATATCCTGAGAAGATAATTAGATATTGTGAGGGCTTTAGAATTTTTTTGTATTTTTTAGAGAAAGATTCTATGAACTTAACTCCAAAACTTGTTCTATAAAGATACATAATACCCTCTCTTTTTAGATTCTTTTTATGAGTGTAAAGAAAAATTATAGCAATTAAGGTAAACAAAGCAAAAAAAGTTAGATCATATATTGTGAATAAATTTACCATTTTTTTATTTTTTCTTAGTTATGCGGAAAGGGCTAGGGAAAGTTATTTCTTTCTAATTGTTCTAAGAGCGTTACTGTTGCACTTTCTGCATCTAATTTTTCCAGATAAGATTCTTGTGGCTTGTGTTCTTTGTTTATGACCACATCTCTTACAAACGAACTGATTTGCAAAAAGTCTTGCTTGTGCTATTGCTATTTTTGTTCCCATTGTTAATCTCTCCTTTCTCCTATGAAAGTAGTTTCTACAGCGTGAAGACTTGTAATCGTTCTAAGTAATTCTTCATGATGATGCTCCATTATTTCTGCGGTCCACGATGAGGGACTAAATCTAATTCCAGCTTGAACACCTTCATAAGAATGATTTACTTCATCTCCATCTCTTGTGGTTGTTAGTTTATATTTTTCTTTTGCCATTTATATTACCCTCATTATTACTTTCTTTCCTTCGATGTCCCAGTATTCTACTTGTTTTTCTACTTCTAATTCAGATTTTATCTCTTCTTGGAATGGTATATCAATTGTTTCGTAGCTTTCTAAGTCCATTACGCTTGCTGTTGTGTCTGATACTGAAAGAACTTGGGCCCTTTTCTTCTCAATAAGAGGAACGTCATATCTTTCATGACCTGAAACTGCTAAAACTTTTTTCTTTCCGGAGAAAACTTCTATACATTCCATTCTACATTTAGCATGTCCGTGCTTTCCTGTTTTTGAAATATCGTTGGAACGGACTGTGCATGCCTCTCCTTCAACCATAATCGTTGTTCCAGGCTTTGCCTGTGTTGCATCAATAACTTTTAAAACCATAAATGAAATTTGTAAGAAAGCTTTATAAAACTTACTGAGCAACACTGTTTATGAGTAATGGAGACAAAACTGAGACAAAGGCTGTGAAATCGAAAAGTGTTGAAAATAATAAAGTGAAAAAGGGAGATTTCATAGAAATAAAATTCACTGGCTATTCTAATGGGAAAGTTTTTGATTCTAACATCGAGGAGGATTTGAAGGAAATAGCTCCGGAAGCTAAGGCTTCAGAAACAGTTATTTCTGTCGGACATGGAATGGTTGTTCCTGGATTGGACAAGGCGCTAGAAGGTAAAGAGATAGGAAAGAGTTATGAGATAGATGTTCCATACCAAGAAGGGTTTGGACCTAGAAAAAAAGATCTTGTTAAGATAATTCCTTTGAAAGCTTTTACCGAGAAAAATGTTAATCCTCGGCCTGGAGTGATGTTAGCATTGGATAATTATCTTGTTAAGATTTTGGCAGTTTCTGGGGCAAGAGTTACTGTGGATTTTAATAGCCCTTTAGCTGGAAAAGATTTAGAATATAAATTTACAATTGTTAAAAGAGTTACTGATGTGGAAAAGAAAGCGAGAACCTTGTTTGAAGTGTTGTTTAGATTTGTTCCAGAGTTTGAAGTTAAGGATAAGATTATTATTATGGGGCCAAAGTCCTTTGAAAACATAGCTAAGATTTATTCTAAAAAGTTTAAGGAGATTGTTGGAAAAGAGCTGGGTTTTGAGTTGAAAGAAGAAGGTAAAGAGAACAAAGAATAAGGATTATCACAATAATCCTTATAAATGACTCTTATCTCTTCAACATTAGAGGATTAAAAGATCAATTATGGGAGATATGGCAGATAAGAAATCCGCAAATCTCCAATTTTGAAAAAACCGAAAAATGGAAGATATACAAATTGAAAGAGAGGTTACTGAACCTAATTCTGGAATTGATCATGAATTAGAGGGACTTTTAAAGAAACAGAGTGCTCGAGTTAAAGTTATTGGATGTGGAGGTGGGGGAGGAAATTCTGTAAGTAGAATGAAAGAGATAGGGATTAAGGGGTGTGAAATCGTTGCAGTTAATACTGATGCGCAAGACTTACTTTATACTAGTGTTGACTCTAAAATTTTAATTGGGAGAGAGTTAACAAATGGACTTGGAGCTGGGAGTAATCCTAAAATAGGTGAACAAGCAGCAAGAGAATCTGAGCAGGAAATAAGAAAGAAATTGAATGATACAGACCTTGCTTTTATTACGTGTGGTTTGGGGGGAGGAACAGGAACAGGATCTGCTCCAGTAATAGCGGAAATTGCTAAAAAATCTGGCGCATTGACAATTGGAGTTGTTACATTACCCTTCACAGTTGAAGGGCAAAAAAGAATTGAAAATGCGCAATATGGTTTAGAAAGAATGGCAAGTATTTGTGATACATTGATTGTTATTCCAAACGATAAATTATTGGAGATTGCTCCTGAACTGCCGATACATACAGCTTTCAAAGTTGCTGATGAAATTTTAACGAATGCTGTTAAAGGAATTACAGAATTGATTACTAAGGCAGGATTAGTCAACTTGGACTTTGCGGATGTTAGAGCTGTTATGGCTAAAGGTGGGGTGTCTTTGATAGGTATCGGTGAAAGTGACAGTCAAGACAGAGCAAAGGAAGCTGTGGAGAAGGCAATAAACAATCCCTTATTAGATGTTGATATAAGCAATGCTTCTGGAGCTTTGGTTAATATTATTGGGGGAAATGATATGTCTCTTGATGAATATAGGAAAGTTATGGAAGTAATCGGAGCTAAAGTTAAACCGGATGCTAAGATAATTTCAGGAGCTCAGATTTCTGCTGATATGGATCATTCTATTAAAGTTTTGATAATTGCTACAGGGGTTAAAAGTAATCAGATAACTGGAATGTCTGATCAATTGACGAGGACACAAGCAGATGAATTACAAGAAGAATTAGGTATTAACTTCCTGGATGAATAGTTTTTTAAAGAGGTTTTTTCTAAGAAAGATATGGGAATTGGACAAAAGATTGGAAGTTTTATAATACAAAGCAAAAGAGTTTGGCATTTACTTAAGAGACCGAGTAGATTAGAGTTTACTACAATTGCTAAAGTTTCTGCTCTCGGTATCTTGGTAATTGGGGCGATGGGATTTATTATAGGAGATACGATGAAATTTTTGGCTAGAGCGTTTAGTTAAATTGGCGAGAAAGGTTTAAATACTGATTTTTTCTGCTGAATTTGTCAATATACTACATCCAGAAACCATAAAGATTCTATGGGTTTTTTGGCATAATGTAGGAGACAAAAAAATGGAAATAAAGAAAATAAGAAATTTTCTAACTTCCATCTTTAGGAAAGGAACAAAAAATGGAAACAAAGCAAGCATTGGTTGAATTGAGAAAAGACAAGGAAAGAAAGTTTGATCAAACTGTAGATTTAATTGTAAATCTAAAGGGAATTGATTTGAGAAAAGACAACATTAATGCTATTGTTAATTTGCCACATAAGATAAAAGAGAAAAAGATTGCTGCATTCTTTAAAGAAAAGAATAAACTTGTTAATACTATTACTGAACCTGAATTCAAAAAATATGAAAATAAGAACGAATTGAAGAATGTTGTTAAAAAATATGATTTCTTTATCGCTGAAGCTCCATTAATGCCCAAGGTTGCTACAGTTTTTGGAAAAGTTTTAGGTCCTGCTGGAAAAATGCCCTCTCCTCAATTAGGGATTCTTATGAAGGTTGGAGATAAAGAAGTTCAGGAAGTTTTGGATAAAATTTCAAAAAGTTTGAAAATAAGAGCCAAGGAAGCAAGCTTAAAGGTTTCTGTTGGAAAATTAAGTATGCCAGATTCTGATATCTTAGAAAATATTAGTGAAGTGTATAATGGAATTGTTAAAGTTTTGCCTGTTAAGAGAGATAATGTGAAAAATGTTATGGTTAAACTTACAATGAGTAAGCCTATAAGAGTGGAAATTTAAAATGAAAAATAAAGAATCTGTTGAGAAATTGGAAGGTATTGAAGGCTCAGAAGAGAGCAAAAAGATTAGTGGAGTTCCAGATTATAAGAAAAAAATTGTGTTTGATTTGGCAAACAAGATTAAAGAAAGCAAAACAGTTTTGATTGCTTCTACTAAAGGTCTGCCTGGAGGACAATTTCATCAGATTAAGAAAAAGTTGAGGGGAAAAGCTGAAGTTATAGTTGCTAAGAAATCTCTTTTTTTAAGAGCAATTGCTAGTGTTGATAAGGGAGCATTACAGAATTTAAAGGAAAAAATCGGAGCAGATGTTGCATTGTTCTTTTCTGATTTGGGTGCTTTTGAACTGTCAGGATTGCTTGCTGAAAACCAGAGCCCGACGAAAGCAAAAGCTGGAGACATAGCTCCGGAAGATATAAAAATTGAATCTGGACCAACAGATCTTCTACCTGGACCTGCTATTTCTGAACTTGGAGCAGTTGGATTAAAGGTTTCTGTTGAAAATGGAAAATTAGCGATTAAACAAGGAGCAACTCTTGTCAAAGAGGGAGAGAAAATTAGTGAAAAAGTTGCGGGCGTCTTAAGTAAATTAGGGATTACACCAATGAAAGTTGGTTTTGAACCTATTGCTGCTTATAATTCTGAGGACGATAAAACATACTTTGGTATTAAGATTGATAAAGAAGGTTCATTAGAAGCATTAAGAGAAGCAATAGGAAAAAGTTTTGGATTCTCTGTTAGTATTGGATTTGTTAATGAAAAGACAATTGGATACTTTATTTCTAAAGCTGGATTGGAAGCAAAGGTCTTAGAAAAATTGACCCCTGTAGAGAAAGTTGGGGAAGTAGAAGAAGAAAAGAAAGAAGAAGAAAATGCTGTTGGGGAAGTAGAAGAAAAAAATAATGCTGAGGATAACAATGAAAAGGGAGGAAAAAAATAATGGAATATGTATACGCTGCTTTGCTTTTGCATAAGTTGGGAAAGCCAGTTAATGATGAGAGTATGAAAAAAGTTATAAGTGCAACCGGAGCTGAAGTCGACGAAGCTAAAGTAAAGACCTTACTTGTAGCATTGAATGGTGTTGATATTGAAGCTGAATTAGCTAACGCTAGTGCAGTAGTTAGTTCTGGGTCTGGCACCGCTGTAGCTGAAGTTAAGGAAGAAAAGAAAGAAGAAAAGCCTGTAGAATCTGCAGCAGGACTTGCTAGCTTGTTCGGAT
>Ga0210057_1000887_pt1 | contig 47792 bp, 60 predicted proteins | sample CryGeyCG2114_010_2_FD_183968 | JGI IMG/M metagenome (GOLD analysis project Ga0210057, IMG submission 183968) | Groundwater microbial communities from aquifer - Crystal Geyser CG10_big_fil_rev_8/21/14_0.10 (SPAdes) (version 2) | ecosystem: Environmental > Aquatic > Deep subsurface > Groundwater ...
TGTTTTTTTGTTCTCATGCTTTAATGTTTTTTGTTTTATATTAATTGATGTTTTTTTGTTCTCATGCTTTAATGTTTTTTGTTCTATATTAATTGGTGTTTTTTTGTTCTCATGCTTTAATGTTTTTTGTTCTATATTAATTGATAACTGTTCCCTGATTACTGTTCTTTGATTTATGTTTTCAAATACGGCTTCAAATACTTTCCTGTATAGCTGGACGATTTAATCGCCACCTCTTCCGGTGTTCCTTCTGCAATGAGCTCGCCGCCTTCGTCACCACCACCCGGTCCCAGGTCTATAATCCAGTCGGCATTTTTGATTACATCCAAGTTATGTTCAATCACCATGACCGTATTCCCTTGGCCGGTTAGTCTCTGCAGCACTTCAATCAATTTTTTCACATCATCATAATGCAGACCGGTGGTCGGCTCATCGAGTAGATATAATGTTTTGGTTGTATTTCGTTTGGCCAATTCTTTACTCAGCTTAATTCTTTGAGCCTCGCCACCGGACAACGTTTTGGCGGATTGACCTACGGTCAAATAATCCAAACCCACTTCGTTCAAAATTTTTAATTTAGAATTAATTCCAGGGATATCTTTGAAAAAAACCTCCGCTTCTTCTATTGTCATAGCTAATACTTCTGAAATATCCAATCCTTTATAGTGTACTTGCAGTGTTTCTTTGTTAAATCGTTTACCGCGACAAACTTCACAGATTACCTGTACACTAGGCAAAAAATGCATTTCGATTTCTTTGACACCTCGGCCTTCACAGGCTTCACAGCGACCTCCTGGCCGATTAAAACTAAACCGCCCCGGCTTGTATCCGCGGATTCTTGCTTCCTGAGTCGCCGCAAACAAATCTCTGATATGAGTCCACGCTCCGGTATACGTCGCCGGATTTGATCGTGGAGTTCGACCGATTGGAGACTGATCAATTCTTATTGTCTTATCAATATTTTCAATTCCTTCAATTGATTTATGTTTACCGACCGGTTTTTTCATTCTCCATAGTTTATTCATTACCGCTTTGTACAAAATATCATTCATCAGTGACGATTTCCCCGAACCAGACACTCCAGTTAGACACACAAACCGTTTCAAGGGAATGTTCACATTAATTTTCTTCAAGTTGTTTTCTTCTGCGCCAACAATTTTTATATTTAGCGTAGTTTTGTCAACTTTTCTTCGTTGCTTAGGTGTGGGAATCTTTTCTTCTCCCCGCAGGTATTTCCCGGTAAGAGACTCTGCTGCTTTGCCTGATGTTTTACAGTCCAAGGCAGTTTTAGGCAAAGCTTTTCTCTCATCCAGAATATTCTCCAACGGTCCGGAAAAAACAATCTCACCGCCATGTTTACCCGCTCCTGGACCAATGTCAACGATCCAATCGCTGGAAAGAATCGTATCTTCATCATGTTCAACCACAATTATGGTATTCCCGATATCACAAAGGTTTCGCAGGGTTTTTACCAGCTTCTCATTGTCTTTTTGATGCAAACCAATGGTCGGTTCATCGAGAACATACATCGCCCCGACCAATCTTTGGCCGACTTGTGATGCCAGTCTGATTCTTTGTGCTTCGCCGCCGGAAAGTGTTCCTGATTTTCGATTTAGCGTTAAATAATGAAGTCCAACATCAAACATAAATCGCAATCGATTTTCGATTTCATTTATTACCAGCTCAGCAATCGCCAATTCTTGATCAGTTAGTTTGTTTATAGTCTCGTCAAAAAATTTGCGGGCTTCTTTGATTGACAAGTCACTGATTTCCCAAATATTTTTTTTGTTTATCCGAACACTCAGAGCATCATTGTTCAATCTCTTTCCGTCACATTCTGGGCAGACTTCATCGCTGAAAAGTTCCTTGGTTCCCAGTCCGGTACAATATCCGCAGTAACCATATGGACTGTTGAAACTAAAAAGTCTGGGTTCGATTTCCGGGAAACTATAACCGTCCTCAGGACAAGTATATTCAGTAGAGTATGTTTCTTCTTGTCCGTCTGGGAAAATTATCGTACACAAACCGTTTGAAAGGTCGACCGCTTTTTCTACCGCTTCGGCCAGTCTTTGCTCGGTTCCTTTTTTCATGTCTTCGACCAAGAATTCATCCACCCAGGCTTTATCGACGATTATTTCGATTGTATGCTTTTTGTTTTTGGTCAATTGGATTCGATTTCGAAGACTTTTTATTTTTCCGTCAACTCTCGCTTCGAGATAACCGGAATTATAAACATCATAGAGCAGTTGATAATATTCTCCTTTTCTTCCTCGTACCACCGGAGCCAATATTTTCAGCTCATTATTTGAGTTGTCAGCAAAAGTTTTAATTTTCTTGAAAATGATTTCCGTCATTTCCTGCGTTGTGGTGCGTTGTAATTTGGTTCCATCATTAGGACAATGAGGGGTGCCGATTTTTGCCAATAAAATTCTCAGGTAATCATAAATTTCCGTTATTGTGGCTACTGTTGATCGGGGATTGGCGCTATGAGCTTTTTGATCAATCGAAATAGCTGGTGATAGTCCAGTTATCTCGTCTACGTTTGGTTTTTGCAGTCCACCGAGGAATTGTCTGGCATACGCCGACAAACTTTCGATATATCGTCTTTGCCCCTCAGCAAAGATTGTATCAAAAGCCAGGCTCGATTTACCCGAACCTGACAAACCGGTAAAGACAATCATCTTGTCTCTTGGGATTTGCAAGTTTATATTTTTGAGATTATGTTCTTTTGCCCCGGTAATTGTAATTTTAGTTTCCATATCTATGATTTTGCAGAGCATTTAGACCACCGTGTCATTCCGGACTTGATCCGGAATCTAAGTCTTTAGGTTTCAGTTTTCTGCGATTAACGAAACATCCTCCGCAGATTAAAGTCCCTGGGAGGTTTTCAAGCATTTAATGATTAAGTTTTTTATGTTCAACATCGTCTATAATCTTAATCATAAAATGGAATTATGTCAAGCCGCTTTATTGACAAAATTAGTCTGATTTTCTAATATGAAACCTTGTCCTTTTACAATAACCAACCATAGGATAGGCGGTTTGCAAATGACTCAAGAATTTCATCCATTAGACGCAATAAATCCCATTGACGGTCGTTATCGCGATACCGTTAGCGCCTTGGAGCCTTATTTGAGTGAAAGAGCTTTATTTTGGTATCGTTTGAAAGTAGAAGTTATATATTTTCTCAAGCTTGTTAAATGGGGTATTGTTCCGGCGGATAAGCTTTCCGATGATAATTCAACTATGATTAGACATTTGCTTGGGGGGATTAATCTCAGAGTCTATACTGACAGGATGAAACAAATTGAAACCACTGGCTATGAAGATCCTGAAAACGGTTTCAAAGTTCCGGCCACTAATCATGATGTCAAAGCCGTGGAATATTTTCTCCAATGGTATTTTACCAAACACGGTATGAAGCATTTGACTCAGTGGATTCATTTTGGTCTAACTTCTGAAGACGTCAATAATCTGGCTTATTCTTTGATGCTCCGAGATGCTCTTGAAAATGTTATTCTACCAAATTTTGAGCCGGTGATTGAGCAAATTGATGACTTTGCCCGAAAATTTGCCGCTTTGCCCACGCTGGCTCGCACTCACGGTCAGCCGGCTTCTCCTACTACTCTGGGCAAAGAATTCAAAGTTTTTGGTGCTCGGTTGCACAAGCAAATTTGCAAGCTCAAGCAGATCAAACTTGAAAGCAAATTGAATGGTGCTACCGGCAATTACAATGCGATGCTTGTGGCTTTCCCTCATATTGACTGGCCCAAATTTGCCGCTGAATTCATTGCCGGCTTCAGCCGTGATCACACAATTCATTTGGTCCAAAATGAATGGACCACGCAGATCGAATCGCATGACAGCATGATTGAACTATTTGATTGTCTTCGCCGAATTAATATGATTTTGATTGATTTGTGTCAGGATGTCTGGCGTTATGTCAGTGACGGCTGGCTAAAGCAATCTGTGGTTGATGGGGAAGTCGGTTCATCCACCATGCCCCACAAGGTCAATCCTATTGATTTTGAAAGTGCTGAGGGTAATTTGGGTCTAGCCAACGCTCTGTTTGAGTTTTTTTCTCGAAAACTCCCGGTATCACGTTTACAGCGAGATCTGTCTGACAGTACCGTTCAAAGAAATATTGGTGTTGCTTTGGCTTATAGTTTGATTGCCTACAAAGTTATCTTTGCAGGCTTGGTCAAAATTTCCGCTGACGAGAAAAAGATTACTGCTGATTTGAATTCTCATCCTGAAGTCTTGGCTGAAGCGATTCAGACAATTTTGCGCCTGGAAGGTATTGCTATGCCGTATGAACGGCTAAAAGCTTTGACCCGAGGCCAAAAAATTACTATTGAGACTCTGTGGGATTTTGTTCAATCACTGCAGCTTTCTCCAGAACTTGAGAGTAGACTCCTTGCTCTTCGTCCTCACAATTATATTGGACTAGCTGCCAAACTGGCAAAAAAAACACTGCGTTAATTAGCGCAGCATACCCTGAAGTTAACAATGAAATTAGTTCTACTTCAGGGTTTTTTGATTAAAATCAATCAACATCAAATTCCATAGAAAAAGTTGATGTTCTTTGAGTAAAAGTATCTGTTGCCCTGGTTACTCCGGCCCTTGACCTTTCAACCGTAATGCAATGATCAGCATCAGTTGGGAAGCCCATTTTACGAGCCAGATTTCCCGCGTCAATCCCAATACCATAACTATTGAGATCGAATTTCCCCGTTTCTAATACTCGACGGCAGGCTTCCTGGAGTTTTCTTGGTTGATCGCGATCAACAAAGGCTTCAGGCGGATTATTCTCTCCATCACTGAATACACCGATTACAATTTTAAGATTTCCAAGTAGAGCTCTCGGAATTCGATTGCGGATATGATACAGAGATTTGAGTGTATAATAAACCGTGTCATATAGAAGGGTACAACCATTTGCCTTATAATTATCCAATTTGGGTGCACTTTTACAATGGCTGAGATTGATATCAATACTTGGCGTATCAGCAAAGGTGATTACCATCACATATTGTTCAGCCCCGGTTTCAAGCTTCAAATTGTCAATGTGTTTATTTACCAATTCTTCCGGCAGCTTTTCGAATTCTTGCATTGAACCGGAGCGATCTACGATTAGCACCGAAAGAACCGCTTTGGTTCGGGCCATTTTTTGAAAATCAGTCTCGACCAGTACCATACTTTGACCATGGCGTTTGAAAACCTGGAGTGTAACCGGATCATGAATCATTTTGATCCTCCATTGGCAGCCAATTATGGCTGCAGTAATTTGTGAGATTAACACGCTATTGTAGTTGAAATTTACCAATATGTCAAGAATGATTTAAAAGTGTTTAAAATAAGTGGTATAATAATACTATACAAAAATTGTATGGGAAAAATTATAAAATCTATAGAAAATGAAAAAAAATATCAAGCTGTGTTTCAGTCAGTCAATGATATTATTTTGATTTTTGATTCCAAAGGCAAGATTATTGATGCCAATAGCCAGGTCCACAAGATCTCCGGCATTAAACCCAAGGATATTATCGGCAAGAACATTAGAACCATGTCAAAGTATGTTCCCAAAGAATTCCTAGCATTAGTTTTGATTAATTTCGCCAAAAGATTGGCCGGCAAAAAGATTAAACCATACCAAATAAAAATTATTGGTGGTGATGGCAAGCTCAAAGATTTTGAAGTTAGTGCCACAAAGATGAAAGCCAGTCATGGGGTGGGGGGAGTTTTGGCCGTGCTGCATGACATCACCGACCAAAAATTATTGGAAAGTCAGCTAATGCAATATCGTTTTATGGTTGAACAATCAACCCAAGAGATTGCCGTTGCGGATTTATCAGGGAAAATCATTTTTGTCAATGATGCTTGGGCTAAAAATCATGGCTATACCAAGAAATATTGTATTGGTCAGAATCTCTCCATTTTTCACCCCAAAGAAGAAACTGAAAACATTCAAAAGTTCAATCAAATTTTAATCAAAAAGGGTCGGTATCGTGGTGAGGTAATGCATAAGCGAAAAGATGGTAGCACCTATCAGACAGTTATGGATAATTTTGTTTTGGAGATTGATGAAAAACAGACTTATATTGTCGGTATTGCTATTAATATAAGTGTGGAAAAGGCTCAGCAGCAGGAGATTGAAGCCAGTCGTAAACATTTGGCTGAGGCTCAAGAGCTGGCTCATATCGGTAGTTGGTATTTGGACATCCCCAGTGGAAAGTTAACCTGGTCTGCTCAAGTATACCCCATGTTCAATTTGACTCGTGATCATCTCACCTATAAAAAATTTTTAAGCTTGGTTCATCCCGATGATCGTCAATATGTGAATTCGTCATGGCAGGCAGCAATTCACAAAAAGCCTTATGACATAGAACATAGAATCATAATCAATAGTCAGGTCCGATGGGTGCGGGAGCGAGCCGATATTAAATTTGATGTTCATGGAAAGGCAATCTCAGCTACCGGTACAGTTCAGGATATTACCAAACAAAAAGATTATGAATACAAAATACTGGCCGAAAAAGAACGCACGGAGCTGTATCTCAAAATAGTTGGATCAATTGTTGCTATCTTGGATCATAATGGATTTATTATAATGATCAATGACAAAGGAAATGAAGTTTTAGGTTACAAGCATGGGGAGCTTATTGGTCAGAATTGGTTTGAGACTTGTTTGCCCAAGCGTCTACAGCGGGATGTTCGAAAAGTCTTTGATCAATTAATGGCCGGTGACACAAAACAGGTAGAATATTATGAAAATCCAGTATTAACCAAAAATGGTAAAGAAAGAATAATCGCCTTTCATAATTCTATCTTAAAAGATGAAAACAAAAAAAATCAGAGCATTATTTTTTCCGGCGAAGATATTACCGAAAAAAAACTAGCGGAAACAAAATTAAAAGAAAATGAAGAAAAACTGAGAACCCTCACCCAAAATGTTGATGGAATGTTTTATCGTGGTCATGTTGACGGGATCGCTGAGTTTACTTCAGGGGCAGAGGATTTGTGCGGTTATACGGAGCATGAATTGGAAAATGAGATAAGATGGTTTGAATTAATTGACCCTCGAGATCAAAAAAAAATCCAGAGTGAAGAACAAAAAATGACCCAGCGAGCCATGTCTCTGGTTCAGGAATATCGTATCAAAACCAAAAATGGGAATGTAAAATGGGTTTCCGATACCAAAACCTCAGTCTTCAAAGACGGTCATTTCCAGGGCATTGATGGCATTGTCATGGATATCACCGGGCGAAAAGAAAGTGAAGCCGCCCTGATTGAAAGCCAAGAAAAATTCAAAACTCTGGCGGAGACATCTCCTGACTGCATCAAGCTTTTTGATTTGAAACAAAATATTGAGTACATCAATTCGAGCGGTATAAAAGAGCACTACTTGAAGTCCCCTAAACATGCTAGTAGTTGGAATTGGCTTTCCGCCATACAACCAAAATATATTCCAGCCGCAAAAAAAGCTTTTCTTCGAGCGAAAAAGGGATTGAAGTCTGAAATTATTGTTCATCATACACCTGAAGGCGCGAAACACGATTGGTGTCAGATGGTTTTGAGATCGGTCAAAGATTCTTCCGGAAATATCGTGAGGGTTTTTTGTGTGTCTAGAAATATTAGCGAACTCAAACAGCATGAAATCCAACTGGAAGAATCGGAAAAAAATATCGTGATTTAGTGGAATTGTCTCCAGACGGCATTGTTCTTCATGATGGTCGAAAGACTGTATTCGCCAACAAAGCTGCCATGAATATTTTAGGCGCCAAGGCACAAAATCAAGTAATTGGAGTTCCTATATCAAAATTTGTCCACCCTAAACACTGGGGCAAAGTAAAGGAGCGCATCAAAAAAGAAAAGGTTGGGAAAGACGCTCCCCTTCGTGAAGAAAAGTTTGTTCGGGTTGATGGTCGCATTATAGATGTTTCTGTGGCCGGCCGTCCGGTAGCGATTGATGGCGTCAGTTTGATTCAAGTTGTCTTTCGTGATATTTCTGAGCAAAAAGCCAGTGCAAATAAAATAAAAGAAAGTGAAGAAAAGCTGCGAACAATAAGTGAAAATATTGGCGATGCGATTTTTGCTAAAGGTAAAGATCGTTGCTTTACTTTTGTTAACCCAGCCGCCGTGCAGATGATGGGATTGCCTCAAAAAAAAATTATCGGCTCTCGTGCTGAGGATGTTTTTTCTCCACACGATGCGGCCGTGATAAAATACGTTGACGATAAAAATTTCCAGGGACACCAGGTGAATGAAATCAAGACACTGAAGCTGGGTGGTAACAAAAGAAATTTGCATACGGTTCAGTCTCCGATTTTTGATAATAAACATAATGTAATCGGTATTACCGGTGTGGTTCGAGATGTTACCGAGTCAAAAAAAATTGAAGAAGCTCTTATGAACAGTGAGGAAAGATATCGGATTATTACCGCTCAAACCAAGCATTTGATTTATGATTATGATATCAATACCGGAAAGATTAAGTGGGATGGAGCTGTAAACTCGGTCCTAAAGCACAGTCTCAATTATATGAACAGCCAGATTGATTTCGACGGTTGGGTCAAAATGATTCATCCTGATGATAGAAAAGAGACGATCAGGTTGCTCAATGAAGCTCAGAAAAAATGTTGCAATTTTTATGATCAGTATCGATTCAAAACTAAAGGCGGAGTTTATATTTATGTGGAGCACAGCGGACTTTTCTTGCCGGATAAAGATGGTCGTCCCTATCGTATGCTTGGAACGATGTCTGACATTTCTGAAAGACGAGCCATTGATAAAATGAAGAGTGAATTTGTTTCAATGGCATCTCATCAGTTGCTGACACCTCTTTCAGATATCAAATGGTTAATTACGGAATTAACCGGGCTGGCCGGTGATCATTGTTCGACTGAACAAACAAATAAGTTGAATCAGATTCGAAAAAGCAATACCAAAATGGTTGAGTTGGTCAAAGATTTACTCAGCGTTTCCAGGATTGAATCTGGCACCAACTTTATCTTGGAATACTCAACTTTTAATTTTAGTTCTATGATCAAGGAGGTATTGAAACAATACAAGAGCTTGATCAGTGCCAAAAATCTCAAGGTAAGATTGAGTTTCAAGGGCGAGTCTTGTCGTTGTGAGGCCGATCAGAAAAAGTTAGAACAAGTTGTGACCAATATTTTTTCTAATTCTGTTAAGTTTTCCAAGAAAGGTGGTCAGATAAATATTGATTGTGAATGCGGTATCAAAAAAATCCATTGCAAAGTTCAGGATTTTGGTATGGGGATTCCGAAAAAGGATCACAAAAAAGTATTTACCAAATTTTTCAGAGCGGATAACGCCACGATGTCTGATACTGAAGGGACCGGTCTGGGACTGTATATCGCCAAAGCAATCGTTGACGCTCATGGCGGGTCTATCTGGTTTGATTCGCAGGAAAACAAAGGGGCTCAATTTCATTTTACTTTCAACAAAAAGCCATTTAAATAATTAGAAATAATAATACTAATAATAACTATATGATTGATGGACCAAAAATTATAACGATCGTCGAAGATGATACGATTATCGCCAATGTTTTGAAAAACAAACTGGAAAAGGAAAATTATGAAGTCAAAGTTGCCAAAAATGGTGAGTCCGGTTTAAAATTGGTCAAGGAGGTCGTCCCTAACTTGGTGGTTTTGGATCTCATTTTACCGCGTATGCACGGTTTTGAAGTTCTCAAGGCTATTAAGGCGGATCCGACCATCAGTAAAATTCCTGTAATTATCCTGACAAATTTGGGACAGGATGAAGATCGCCAAAAGGGTCTTGAGCTCGGTGCAATTGATTATTGTTCCAAATCAGACATCGATGTTGCCACCTTGATTGATAAAATCAATGAGATTTTGGGTAAATAATTATAATTCTACATAAGAAGTTGTCTTTTTGTGATGGTTTTTTTGTTCTAAAAATAATAATAATTCAAGAATGTTGTCATGTGTTGTTGACAAAAATTTATTTTTCCTGTATAATCTATTGTCATATCCACAAAATTAGGGGGAATCCATGAGTGGTTCAGATTCGCCTTTTGACTTGATTCCTAGTCTCGCCAACGGAGGCACCATGTCTGAGCGCCCGGTCGAGTATGATTATACTGAGGATGATTTCTTGATGGTTTCCGCTGATGAGAATGAAAGTATCATGGCCTATTTGCGTCGGCATATTTTGCCGATTTTGGATCGGATTGATCCTCATCGTTTCATTGTTGTCCGGGAAGAATTTTGTCAGGATAATGGTTTTGGTATTATCCGTGCCGGAGAGCTGGCCGCCATTATTCGTGAAGAGGCGGAAGCGGTCTCCATGCTGAATCATTTTTTCTATTCTTGGCCCCGCAAGGTTTGCATTGTCAGTATCAATGTTCCTGCTTGGCTGATCGAATTTTGTGCCAAGCATCAGAAGGCATTTGAGAGTAAAGCAAAGCATTTGCAGACTTTTGCCCAACGGGTCAAGAAAGATTTTGGTTTTAATTTGTCCAACACGCGCTATGAGATTATTTACTTTGAAGATTATCATTGTCAGCGTGTTTGCACCACAACTTTGGCCAGTCATTACAATTTCTTTTATGACTGTATGTTGATGCACAGAGTCGCTTTTTTGCAGGACCCGCACGATTTTGTCTACAGCCCTTTGTATATTGGTGTGCGCGTTGGCCAGACAGATTATGTCTTCCCAAATGAGCAGACCATGTACAAGAGCGCTGATCGTGATAAATCATATAAACTTGGTAATGCAGATCGCGTCGAGGATTTGGTGGACGCAAGAGATCTCGATGCCGCTGCTCGTGAGTTTCATTCCGGAATCACTGAGCGCCGTCGAATCTCAGACCAGGATCGTAAACCTCGTCGTGTCCGCCCACCTGACCGTGATTTTGCTGATTGATTTTTGACATCGAATATTCGGTGTCTTTTTTATATCAAAAAACCGCCGTGGGCAGTTTTTTTCAATCTAGACGCTAGTTGAATTTTTTGGCCGTTCAAGTTCATAAACATCTTCGACATTGCCTTTTTTGAATCCGGAATCAGATGGCGATAATATTACAATTCGCATTTTATTCTCATTGGTATATTCCACTTCTGCCCAATGATGCTCATCAATTGGACCTCCAATCAGCTGGCTTAGCGGATGTTGTTTCCATTGTTCGTAAGTTAATGTTGATTCTGGCGTTTCTTCCAGCCATTGCCAGGCAGCCTGGAGATTATTTTTTTGGTCTTGTTCGAAAGTCTCTTGCTTTTTAATTTCTTCCTCAGCCATTTTTACTGCTTCGGCTGGAACCGGCAATCGATATTCTTTTCGTAATACCGGTTTTAATTTTAGATTCATCAATTCCGAATTTTTATGCAAGTTCACTGAGATTATCAGTTCTTTATGTTGACGATCAAAAGAATATTTCCCGCGAATTTCTACGTCTCCAAATCCTTCATCCAAGTTTTCTCGGTATGGGGCCCAGTCTTTGTCTGCTTTAATCATCGGTAAGCTGGCAATTTGTTCCCAATATATAAAATCATGCCCTCCGATTAGATTTTTGATAGTTAGGTTAACAAATTCTAGGTGTTTTTGTTCTTGTGTTTGAAGTTGTTCCATATTGTTTTAATTAATCAATTTTAAGTGCAGCTTTTATTTCATCTTCAACTGATTTATAAAAAGCTTGTTTTTCTCTAGAGTCACCTCTGAATCCAGGTCTGGGCTGATAATTCGCTTTGAATCTAATCTTATCAAAATTACCATTTTTATCAAAAAGTATATATCCTTCAGCAAGCGTCATGTCCGGATCAACTCAGTATCTCTTTACCAGTTTTTCATGCATATCATCTGTAATATAGATTGTAAAGTCGGGAGTGATTGAAAAAACTAAGCCCGCGTTTTTGTTGGCCATGTCCCCGACAATTCTAACACGTAGGAGACTGGCGTATTCTTGTTTTTTGTTTTCAAACCAATTGTACGGATCTTTTTCTGCAAGCATACTTTGTATAAAATTATTATTTCTTATCTTGTTTTTTTAGTGTGGCAACCTCATCCCTGAGAATCGAGGCCAGTTCAAACTCCAGATTCTTAGCTGCCAGCTTCATGGCTTTTTCCTTTTCCGCAATGATTTTTTTCAGTGGTCTGGTGTCACTAGCCAACTCCAATTGGAGTGTTTTTTCAATTCTAGATTTGGCTCCTTGTTTCTTTGTCTTTTTGTTTACTGTCAAACCAAACTCTTCCAGAATATTTCGAATACTTTTTTCAATTGTTTGGGGGGTAATTCCATGCTTTTCATTGTAAGCCCATTGCTTTTCCCGCCGCCGGTCAGTTTCTCTCAAAGCGTTTTTGATTGACCCTGTAATCACATCGGCGTAAAGGATCACTCTACCATTGGCATTCCGAGCTGCCCGACCAATTGTTTGTATCAGACTGGTTTCACTTCGAAGAAAACCTTCTTTGTCTGCATCGAGAATCGCCACCAAAGACACTTCCGGAATATCCAAGCCTTCTCGCAGCAAGTTTACACCAACCAAGACATCGACTTCGCCTTTTCTCAGCTTGGTAATAATATCAATCCGTTGCAGGGTATCAATATCACTATGCAGATATTCAACTTTGATTCCTTTGGCTTTTAGAAAGTCAGTTATGTCCTCAGCCATTCGTTTGGTCAGAGTCGTAACCAAAGTTCGCTCTTTCTTCTTTACTTGATTTTCAATTTCCGCAATCAAGTCGTCAATCTGCGACTTGTTTCCTTGTTTTCTGCTCTTTGTTTTCTCTTCTCTGTTCTCTGTTTTTTTGTTTTCCCGCGCTGAACTTAATTCTCTCAGTCTCTCAGTTATCTCAATCTCTTTCTTCTCCGTCACCGGTTTGATTGTTACCGCCGGATCTACCAACCCTGTCGGACGAACGATTTGTTCGGTGATTTGTTTGGATTCTTTTAATTCATAATCACTCGGCGTAGCTGATGTATAAATTACTTGGTCGGTTTTTCGATCAAACTCATCATATTTTAGCGGTCGGTTATCTCTGGCACTTGGTAATCTAAAACCATGATCAATCAAAGAATTCTTCCTTGCTTGATCACCATTGTACATGGCGCGTATTTGAGGCACAGTAACATGCGATTCATCGATGACCGTCAAAAATTCTTTGGCTCCGTGTTTAAAATAATCAAGCAGTGTAAATGGCGGCTCGCCCGCTACGCGGCCGTCAAAATGGCGGGAATAGTTTTCAATTCCGTTACAGTATCCCACATTTTGAATCATTTCCAAGTCATAACGGGTTTTTTGTTTTAATCTTTCATACTCGAGTAGTTTTTTTTCTTTTTCAAATTTAGCCAGCTGTTTTTTTAGTTCTTGTTTTATAGAAACTATTCCTGCCTCTTTGGCTTGTTCATTCAAAACATAATGTTTGGCCGGAAATAGCCAAGCATCTTTAATTTCGCCCACAATTTTTCTGGTTACAGGTTCAACTTTTTCCATTCGATCAATTTTTTCACTGATTTCAAACCGATAAATCATTTCTTCATTGACAGGCATTACTTCAAATACCTGACCGGTCATTCGAAACATCCCGCGTCGCAGTTCAGCATTGGTTCTGGTATATTGCATATCGATCAAGTGCTCCATCAATTCTCGGCGATTCAATTCTTCTCCTTGTTCAAAATGAATCATTACTTTTTCATATTGATCCGGCGCTCCCAGACCATAAATTGCGGACACTGATGCCACAATTATGACATCATTACGAGTTAATAGTGCTTGGGTGCAAGCATGGCGCAGGCGGTCAATTTCTTCATTGATTTGCGCTTCTTTTTCAATATAGGTATCAGAACTTGGCAGATATGCTTCCGGTTGATAATAGTCATAATAACTGACAAAATATTCCACTGCATTATCAGGGAAAAATTCGCGGAATTCATTACACAGTTGCGCTGCCAGGGTTTTGTTGTGAGCAATGACCAGTGTTGGCTTTTGCACTTGTTCAATCACATTGGCAATAGTAAAAGTTTTTCCTGAGCCGGTTACTCCAAGCAGTGTTTGTTTATCAAAACCTTTATTGATTCCCGCCGTCAATTTTTTTATTGCTTCCGGCTGATCACCGGCCGGTTTGTATTTTGCTTTTAGTTTAAATTCCATATTGTTGACTCACCTTAATCTCTAAATCACTCAATTATCTTAATTTTCTTTTATTATATCACAAGGTATCACAGTTGATGCAAAATGAAAAGACAAAAAAAAAGCCGCTTTGCTGCTTTGTTGAATCAATTTAGGTTGTTTACGGTTTAACAGCTTTAGATTTATACCGCACGTTCTGGTTACCAGCCTCCACCTGCATGAAGATCAGCTAGACACTTTTCTACTGATTTTTCCTGAACCATCATTGTCAATGATGTCGCCACGCGTCTCCTTTTTTTATAGAACAAAAGAGTATCTTAAACAATTTAGCTTTTGTTAATATTAAAAATTGTTTTAGTCTCCGAATTATGTTATGATAAAACCAGGATATAAAAATGAAAATGAAACTTATGCCAAATGAAACACAAACGCCATTAGATTCAAAGCAAGAACAAATGACAGCGGAACGCAAAAAAGCTGAAGCCTCCGCCGAAAAGGAAGCCAAGAAACGGACTTCATTTCTATCTGGATTATTCAAAGGTAGATTTGGCACCAAAAAACCTGAAGATCCAATGGCCGTCTTACAAGAACAAGCCTTACTTGAAAATGAACAATTTGATGAGGAATTAAAAAATCTTGTCGATGATGGTTTTGAACAAATGATTGATGCTAATTCCAAATTAAAACCTACCAATCGGGAAGAAATAGCTAGAGCAACAAAATTGGTTGAAAGTTTTGATATTAGTAAAATTGAAGGTCAAAAAGAAAAGTTTGAAGCATTATTCAAATTAGCTGAAGCTGTCAGGGTCATCACTCGAGCTTTAGAAGTATTTAAAAAAATTGATACAACAATTAGTAACCCTGACGAAATGGATACTACTTACTTTTCTGATGAAGAAATTTATTTGTCTCCATTTGCTTCAGCCTTGACCCAGTTCAATCGCGCTTCACATGATATTTTTTCTTACGATCAATTGATTAGAGATCCGAATGCTAGTTCTATGTATTTAATTGATCAAAAAAAAGCCGAGGCTTCGTATCAATCTGCAAAAAAAGAAATTACCGCCCTAAAAGCTGACATGCAAAGACGGAGAGATGAGTTAGATGGGCATATAATGCTTTATTCCACGAGAAAAACAGCAGCCGAAATCAAGTCGGCTAGGTTGTTTGATCAGATGAGTGATGATATGAAGGATTTATTAAAAGAGGAGATGGCCACCAAGATAATGGATTTCGCACTCAAAGATGATAAAATTAAAGCCAAACTGAGAGATGCTATTAGAATAGAAACAGGACGTATACCAGATGAACAAACCTTGCATCAGCAAGTTGAGTTTGCCTTTCGCCGTAAATTTGATGCCTTTGACGGCAATCTTATGATGGGTTTGTATAGTGCCTCCATGGATTTAGGCAAGCTGGCTCAGCCAGAAAAAAGACAATAACACTATTCAATAAAAAAATACCGGCAGTTGTCGGTATTTATTTTTCTCATTATTCTCTTCCCCAAATTGGGTATGGCCACATTCGTAGAATTTGTAATGATTCGCAGATTCGCTGTCCCTACAGACTAAATCCACAAAGCGCCATGCCAGCCAGAGTCAGACCATCCACAAATTCACCGGACTTATTGAGCTCTCTGAGTTGATCCAACGTAAAGAGTTTGGAGGTTCCAATGATTTCCAGATCTTCAGGATTGGCTTCTCCCATTGATTCAATCTTTCCGTACACAATATACTGTGAATGAGCAAAGAACGTGGTGTTTGCATTTACCGGACCTACAATTCTAGCCTCAGACAAAGTAAAACCAGTTTCTTCCAGCGCTTCCACCCGGGCTGTTTTCAGAATAAACTTTTTAATATCATCAGTCTCCGGATCATTGATCAATCCGCGTGGCGCTTCCCATGACCACCGACCCAAAGTATCGAGTAGCTTTTGCCACAATTTTTCTTCATTCAAAGTTTTGATATAGCTGCCGGCCGCTTTTGGCAATAGTCGATCTCCGATCATGCGGAAATTCTGAACCAGACCGATTCGGCCATCAAGCTCCATAATCACAATTGAACCGGGATTTTCGACGACCAGAATCTGATCATAAAGCCACTGCTTCAATTGTTCTGGTGTAATCTTGTAGAGAACCGCTCGGAGAGCTGCCCAGCCCTGCGGATTAAACAGCCCGCCAATCCCATCAGAGGTTGGCTTCCAGCCCACGACCGGCTTGTTCCGAGGATTTTCCATGTTAAAATGTTCTTGATTCAAAAGATCAATACCACCATTATTTTTTTCAGTCATTGTCTCTCCTCTGATCAATGACCGAACCTCCATGGTTCGGAAAAGGTACTTTAACACATCTGCATATGCTGTCAATTGACTTTTTCTCAAAAATATTATACAGTTCAATTATTTCAACCAAAGGAGGTGGTTCATGGGCTATAACATGACCATGGTTTATTGTCCTAAGTGTGGATCACGAGCCGAGTTTGATTGTGAAACGGAGACGGTTTATTGTCAGCCATGTATTGCTCGGCGACATGATGAAGAAGATCGACGAAAACGTCGACAAACCACTTGTCAAAAATTAAAACCAGATCCATTTCGTCGACGTGATCCTTATGGTCGCAAAGGGCCTTGTGAACTTTTGGGTTTGACTCCGGGCCAAGAGATGACCTGGCGGGAATACAACTTTTTGCGTAGCTTTTTCAATCAAATTAAAGACAACAAATAGTTGTCTTTTTTCTATTTATTTAGGCTAATCTGCACGAAAAGGCGTTGTGTTATCCCGGATTATCATCAACAGCTCTTTACAACTTACGAAAAGTATGCTATAATTCCTTTTGTGAACTAGTGTTTTTCTCATGCTATCTAAATAGTCAGGTGCACAATTGCTATTAACGTACATGAATAAAAACCCGGGTTTGCGTAAAACATTTTAATTTTTATTCGTACGTTATCTATGAGCAAGAAACTATTTATTGGTAGTCTTGACTGGGGAGTAACCAGTGAAGATCTTAACCAAACATTTTCAGCATTTGGTGCCGTTGAGGACGCAGTTGTCATCATGGACAAAATGACTGGAAGATCAAAAGGTTTCGGTTTCGTCACCTTTACAAATGACGAAGATGCTGACAAAGCATTAGCCGAATTGAACGGTTCTGAACTAAAAGGACGTGAGATCGTTGTAAACGAAGCTCGCCCAGCAGAACCTCGAAACTAAGAGCGGTTTACCGCTTCATGAGAAAAATAGACCGTGTGCAGGTCTGTTTTTTTGTTTTAAATCCATTGTATTTTATGCAAAAGTTTGTCAGTTATATAGTCACTTTGTTTTTATAATATAATGTTGTTATATTTTTGTAGTAGTTGTATTTTTTGTGAATTTGTCAAACAAAAAAAGCCTAGTATTACCAGACTTCAAACAATATAAGTGTTATATTTAGAATATGTTATCAAGTAGTAGAGCCCAGTACATCAGACTCACCAGAATAAATACACTCTGTCTAAGTAGATAAAGTTTTTGTTTCTTTTTGAAGCACTTAATCCCACACGGTACATACAACATTGCCAAAAAAGTGACCGCTACCAGCAAATTCGCTAAGTCTTCGATTACATTATAGTGCTGAGAGATGCAGAGAATTGTTAGCGAAGCAAACCACAATATCATGATTGATCTTTGCGTGACTGTACGCCGCAGCCGTGGTACCAGCTTTTTTTTCTCAGTAGTAATCTTATGATAGCTATCAAGCACAACGACGATCATGAAAAACAATAACACCGCCATGATTAATGTGAACGAGAACATTTCTTGGTTCATGCACCCTCCTATTTAATAAATCTAGTCGAGTGTTTGTCTCCTTGTAGTTTGACTTAATAACCTAACATTTCTATATCAGCTTGTCAATTCAAAGTTTTGTAAAAATAAGTTATAATAACCAATATGGATCAAATAAAAAAGATATATTTAGCATCGTTTTTGAAAAATCAAACTTACTTTGTTCCGATTATCATTATTTTCTTTCAAAATTTGGGTCTTAGTTATTCAGAAATTTTTTGGATTTTTACTATTGGATCAGTCTTCTCTTTTCTCATTGAAATCCCGACCGGTATTTTTGCTGATCTTTATGGTAAACGTAAGAGTATTATTTTTTCCAAATTCATTATCTTCCTGGCTTTCGTCGCTTTTGGTTTATCATTTAATTTCCTGACTCTGTTAGCAGCCAATCTTTTGTATGAATTAGGAAAAAGTTTTCGTTCCGGGAGTGAAACTGCATATGTGTATGATTATTTGGCGGGACATGAAGATTCTCCGAGCTACACCACAGTCAAGGCCAATCAAAAATTTTATGCTCGGCTATCAGAAAGTATCGGTACGGCTGTTGGTGGCTTGATCGCAGTTCGATTTGGTTTCAACTGGGCTTTTCTTATCGCCGCCATCCCGGCCTTTATCAATTATCTTCAGACTTTGACTTGGGATCGGATCAAAGAAAACGGTGAAAAGTTCAGTCTGGTTGGTCGGTTCAAGTTTGCCGGCGATTCATTTCGGGAAATTTATCGTCAGAAAGTTTTGCTTCGCATTATTATCAATATAATTTTATTTTCATCGGTCTTTTTTGCCCTGGATAAATTTATTCAGCCGTACATGGTTGAAGCTGGAGTCCCGCTAGAGCTTTTTGGTTTTATTTATTCCGGTTTTTTGCTTCTAGTTGCTTTTGTGGTTCGTTATGTTTCCAAACTGGAAGACAAGTTCGGTGGTATGGCCGTAGTAAATTATTTGACCTTGATTTCCTTTCTTCCGCTGTTGATTTTAGGGCTGGGGTATAGTTCAATTATCGGTATCATCTTGTTTTTCTTTGTTCTTATGGTTGCCAATATTCGATCACCAATCGAGAATTCAGTTTTTCATGAACACGTTGGCTCCAAAAATCGCGCTACCATGGGTTCAATCCTCGAGTTATTCAAATCTTCGGCCAAATTAATTGTTTTACCAATTACTGGTTATTTAGCTGACTTCTATTCCATGAGATTTGCCATTTTGATATTATGTTTTGTTATTTTATTCAATGGCACAATTTTCTGGTTAGTTAAAAAGAAATAATGTATAAAATATGAAACCAAAAAAAGAAGACACTTACAGCTACAAAGGCTGGCTGCAGTCAGACAAAATTTACAAGCGAGCCTTGGCTGTTTTGGGCCATGACATGCTTGGAGTTCTAATTGTTTATGGCCTTATCATTGTTACCGTTTTAGCCGGTGCTATTGTCTTTGGGCTTGGCGGTTGGATTATTGAGGCGATCTTTTAACAAAAAAGATTTTAATAGCAAATACAACAAATAATATGCAAAATTTTTTCGAAAAAATATTTGGAACAAGTAAAAAAACAGAGACGCCCAAGACTCCTGATCGACCAAAGCGGGAGGACCGGCCAACAGAAATTGATCCATCTTGGCCGGAAATGACCTTGGAACGATTGGACGATGTACCGTTAGGTGCCTTTCCATCAGAGATTGTCGCGCCTCTTTTTCAAGCAATAGATTTTGAGCTTCATGAGCATGAGCCGGGTTATGTATACGCCAAAACCGATTTAAATAAGTTTCATTCAGTCCAAGATGAAATAAAGCGCGTTTGTCTGTATTACAAAATTACCCCGCCCAAAAATATTCCGGTTGATTTGAAAGAAAAAGAAATGAAAATTGATCAATTGGTAGCGGAATTAAAACAGGCGATTGTTGAAAAAAAAGAGTTAAAAACAATTTATCGAATCATGAAAAAGTTTTACACAGAAGGAATAATCACCGAAGAATTTGTTATTTCCGAATTAGAATAACTTTCACTGACAACTGTCCCTGATTACTGATAACTCTAATCTCTAATCTAATACCTATGTCCGACATAAGGCTCGGCAAATATCGTCACTACAAAGGCAAAGAATATGAAGTCATCGGCCTTTCTCGTCATTCGGAAACATTGGAAGAACTAGTAGTTTATCGCGCTTTGTATGATGATGATCATTTTGGCCCCAATGCAATTTGGGTCCGGCCATTGAATTTGTTTATTTCAAATGTGATAGTTGACGGTCAGTCTATCCCGCGATTCAAATATATTCCAAAAGTTTATGTTGGCTGTGCTTTGACTCAGGCAACGGAAGGTTTTCTCCAGCAAGTTGAAGCTTTTAAAAATATTTTACGCTCTGACTTTGAAGTTTTAGATTTTGTCGGCTTGGAACAGGGGACTGACGCTGATGTTTATCATCATGATACCCATTGTGTTCGTACTTGCGATTTGTTTGTGGCCATTTGCGACTATCCGGCAATTGGTTTGGGTTATGAATTAGGTTTAGCTTTAGAAATTAATAAACCGGTCATTGCGTTGGCGCACCATGAATCAAAAGTCACTCGTCTGGTTCTCGGCATCGACAAACCCAACTTCAAGTTTCATCGTTATACTCAATTAAATGACATGAATTTCGTTATCAAGGAACAATTTAAATAATATGTCAAAATTGATTCTAACTCGCGACAAACATTACGCTGATTCTATTCGTCAATACAAAGTTTTTCTTCGTAGTGAGCAAATCGGAGCTATTAAAAATGATTAAACCAAAGAGTTTACGATTCAATCAGGCTCTCACCAACTGAAATTAAAAATTGATTGGACATATTCACCAGAATTAAAACTCGCAATTAAAGAAGGGGCGAGTGTCAATTTTACCTGCGGTGCCAACACCTCTCCCAGACATTTATTTCAAGGTATTTGGCGTACATTGATTGACCGTCACAATTATATTTATCTAAAAAAGAGCTAATTTTATGTCAGCCGAATTCAATCCAACCGAAATGATGGCGGGCGTCTCTGAATTCAAATTCACCGACCCCGACCGTCAAAAACAGTATTTAGAATTACTGGCTGGTTTGACGTCCATTGTTGAAAACAACACTTCGGATGAATTTTGGAATAATGTTGACCTTATTTTGGCCTTCCAACAAAAACTGGCAGCCATTATAACTTTATATGATGATCAAGAGGCCGAAAACAAAGAAATCCCAGTTTGGAGCAAAGAGCAGTGCATCGAGTGGGCAATAAAATCCAAGTACGAGTTTCCAGAAGCCTTCGTTGACGATTGTTTTATAGTTGATAGCGGGGGGATAATAATAAACATCAGCCTGACAATACCCAGTTCTAATATATTAGAGCTTCCTGTCGGATTAACAGAGGTTCTTGGAAGTATAAGGCTGTATAATAATCCAATCGTTGAGCTGCCTCAATCATTAAGACATGTCTCTGGTGTGATTGATCTCAGAAAAACACAAGTAAAAAAGCTACCGGATGGTTTAACCGTCATTGAAGGAACTCTAGATGTAAGTGATGGTGAGGGGATTGTGTTGCCAGATAATTTAAATGTTAAAGCAGTAAATATTACCAATAGCCAGATAAACAATTTTCCAAAAAAACTGAAGCTTGAAACCTTGTATATGAGAGGAAGCCCAATGCAAAGATTACCCGATGACATTGAAATATCAAATGAGATTCATGTAGATGATGATTGTTCTCCAATTCTAAAAGAACAAATCTTAGCCCTTCATAGCCGAGGTCAAATCGCAAAATATAACTTTTATTAAATTTTATGTCCATCAAATTTAATCCAACTGAAATGATGGCGGGCGTCTCTGAATACAAATTCACCGACCCCAATCGCCAAAAACAGTATTTAGAATTACTGGCTGATTTAAATTTAATTATTAAAAAAAACACTCCGGATGAAATCTGGAATGATGTGGCGTTGATGGAGCAGTTCACTCTTAAGCTAAATGCGATCATTGCATTACACCAAGAAGAGAATGTTGAAAGAGAGCAGACTGTTTGGACCAATGAACAATGTATCGCCTGGGCCGCCGAAGCTGGATTCAAAAATCCAGAGGAATTCGTGATGACCAAGTTTGTCATTGGTGATGCAGGCATCTCTGTTCGCGGCGACCTTAATCTCTCAGAGAGTGCAGTTACATCATTACCGGCCGGGATCACTCAGGTTGAAGGTAGTCTTATCCTTGCCAGGAGTTCGGTGGAGACACTGCCAGAGACATTGGTTTCGATTGGGCACACATTGGACTTGCAGCTTTGTCCACTCGTCGCGCTTCCTGACAGTTTAGAAACAATTGGCGGAAGTTTTAATCTTCAGCATAGTAACTTGAAAGTTTTCCCCAGGGAATTAGTCAGTATTGGTGGTAATTTATATCTCGAAAATAATGTAGTAGAAAACATGCCAGCCAATATCAAGCGTCTGGTCCGTGGCGTTATTGTGTATAGTTAACCTTTTAAGGTAACACTCTTAGCAGTTCTGGCAATTATCTGCTAAGTTTAATCTTCACCTGTAAGAGGCATTTAAAAGCCAAATTTTGGCAATTTATGCTGATGAGGGATATGATTTACTCAAGACTATTTATGCTTGAATTATACTAGTGTAACCCTTAAGGGTAACCCAATATTTACAGCTTGTGACGAAAGTAAAATTTGCTTTTCTTTGTAATTCTAGTTTTTAAAAGTGTAACCCTTGAAGGTTAACTGTACATATTCTTCAGTAAATTTTTTATTAGTTGTTTATGTCAGTCACATTCAATCCAACCGAAATGATAGCGGGTGTCTCTAAATACAAGTTTACCGACCCCGATCGTCAAAAACAGTATCAAGAATTACTGGAGAGTTTGAATTCTATCATTAAGGATAGTACTCCGGGTGAATTTTGGGATAATGTGGAATTGATGAAAGGCTTTACTCAAAAATTAGACGCCATAGTAGAGCTACATCAAAATCAGGCGTTGGAAAACGAAAAGGATAATGAGTATGAGGCTTGGACGAGGGAATATTGTATTGATTGGGCCAGACTCATTGCTTTTTCCGCCGCCGAGGAATTTATCGATAGAGAGTTTACTTTTCAGGGCAACAAGATCATCATACACAGTACACTAAATCTGCAAAACACAACATTTGAAGAGCTACCCATGGGCTTATCACACGTCCATGGTGATTTTATCCTTAGATTTAGTCATATAAAAACATTACCAAAAAGTTTGACCCATATTGATGGCGATTTAGACCTTTTTCTACCAAGATTAAAGAGTGGCCTCGCAACCTCACTTTTATTGGCGGAGATTTGAATGTGAGGGGTTGTCCACTTCAAAATCACCTTCCAGACAATATTGAGCAAATTGTTCAAGGAAGAATTTTAAAGTAAATTTACAAATTATTTTTATAAAAAACACCAACAGTTTACTGCTGGTTTTCTGATTTTATTTGTCTTGCTTTTTCAGCAGTCGTTCGATAGCCGATTCAGGCATGGGGCAACCCAGAATTTCTTCTGCTTTTGCTTTGTCGATCATTATGAATGTCGGACCTTGATTGTCTGTACAGAACTCGATTGATGTCGGATCATCATCGATATACGTTTGACTATGAGGGTTGAAGAACAACTCGGTTTCATCTTGAATGATCTTCGTCGCATCCAATCTTAGTGTGAATTGTTCAATTTTTGTCATACCATTTCTGCTAATGCCCATTTCATCGATTACGCCACATGAAAAATGCAAAATAATATCTTGTGAATATTTGGCGTATCTGACTGAGAATCCGGGATCGGCCAGCTTTGCCAAGACTGTCCTGATTCCGGGCATTGTTTTGACTTCTCTGGCTCCAAACTCATAGCCTTCCTCAAAATAAATTCGGATTACAATCCATTGACCTGATGATTCGTTCAGAATCTTGAACAAAGCTCTGGTTTTATAAATCAGCTCCAGATCAGCGCCGAATTTCCGTAGAGCAAAGTCTAGAGCAGGCTCACCGGTTGATTCCCCGGCTTCTAACCGCTGTTTTAGTTCTTGTTCGCGGTCAGCAATTTTGGCTTTCAGGGTTTCAGATTTTCCGCACATGGTTGCAAGATTTTCAGATTTAAGATTGAGCGTTTCATGTTCCAAAAAATCAACCAAACGAGAAAGAAAGTTTTTCTTTTCTTTCGACTCTGTCATGTCACCTCCTGTTCGTGTCTTAGAAAATAAAGTTTGGGAAATCAGGATCCGCTATTTCTGTGTTGTAGAAAATTTGCATTACTCTGACGTGAGGGTCAGTATCATAAAATTCTGGGTCCTCAATTTCGAGATAAGCATCTCCAAGCCAACTTTTTAGAGTCCGGAAAGTCTCGGATTCAGTCGGATAGTCCATTGTTCCTTTGAAATTATCAATCGTTTTTTGCCGACTCAAAAGATCCAAAAAATACGCAATAAATCTGAAGATCATTTGGGGTGTATTTGTGATTTCTTTGATCATTAGTTTCTGACCATAGTAGTCATTACCCACATATGTATGAAGCAAAAATCCAATGCGTACGGTCACTTTTTCTTCTGTCATATCGTCCTCCTCAGTGGATGATTGTTTAGATTACAAAATTTGTTCAGTTTTGTCAATCAAGTAGAATAAATACCTCGCTATGTTATAATAATGATATAGATTGAAAAATATGACAAAAAAATTTTTGACTTGGCTGCCTCGTATTATCATGATTATTTATGCGGCCTTCATCAGTATTTTCTCTTTCGATGTCTTTGGCGCCTATTCTGGGTGGGAATTGGTAGTTGCTTTGTTTATGCATTTGATACCGATTTTTATTATTATTGCTTTGTTGATTCTTGCCTGGTACAAACCTTGTCTCGGTAGCTTTGCTGTTTTGGGGTTAGCCGTGGCTTTTACCGTTTTCTTTCATACTTATGAGGATTTAGTTGGCTTTTTAATTATTTCATTACCGCTTTTTATTGTTGCCATTCTTTTTTATCTTCCCGCTCGAAAAAAATAATGTTCATAATAAAAATTACACCCAGTTTAAGTGTGCTCATGCGGTCATGAGACAGGGGTATTCAATTGGGCGATCACACAGTCCGCTTCGACGGCTATCAATCAAAACCTGTTGCGAGTTTTGCATCCTGGCCGCAATCCTGACCTGTTCCAACACCGGGCGCTGTTTTTCCCGGTCAATCACCACGATAGTGACAATCGCTCCAAGGTGTGCTGCTCCAAGGTTGGCGAGAATGGCCTGGTCAGACTTACAATTGTATAGAATTTCAATCATCGCATGCAGATCTTCAGGGCTGAGAATCATGGTTTTCTCCTCTCGGTGGTCAATCAACCAACTATTATATACCAAATAGTATTTTGTCAATATTATTGTAAAGAATTTCAAATAATTCTAGGTGTATTTATTCAAGCATTGCTTTGTTATGTCAATCGAAGAGCGAATAAAAAAAATAAAGACTATGATCTCCAAGCGGCAAAAAGACATTATTGTTGTATTGGAGGATATTCATGACCCGCATAATGCCGCGGCAATTTTTCGTTCCTGTGATGCTTTTGGTATTCAGAATGTTTATTTGATTTTTGAAACCCATAAATCATACAATCCCAGTAAAATCGGTCGTGTCAGCTCCGCTTCCGCCAACAAATGGCTGACGTTTACCAAATTCAACTCGACCAAAAATTGTTTTGATCAGTTAAAAAAAGACGGTTACAAAATCTTTGGGACGATTCTTGGTGATGACTGTGAATCAATTTATGACCAAAAATTTATTAAATATGATAAAATAGCACTGGTTATTGGCAACGAACATTCCGGTTTGTCTCAAACTGCCATAGAGATGGTTGATAAAAAAATCATCATTCCCATGCGCGGCATTATCCAAAGTTTCAACGTTTCAGTTTCCGCCGCCATTTGCATGGCCGAGATCACTCGTCAGAGAATGAAGAAAGGAAAAAATTTTTTACTCGATTCCAGCGATCAGAAAAAACTTCTCAATGACCTCATCAACCGCTAACCATATCATTCCGTGCTTGTTACGGAATTTCCAAACAGGTTTCTATTTTTCCTTTATTGCTATTTACTATTCTAATTTCCTAATTAACTAGTTCACTAATCTCTATGACTCTACTCGCTACCATCACAGACAAGGATTTCGGAGGGGATATAAAAAAATCAGAAAATTTTAACAAACGACAAGCAGCCCGAGCGATTATCTTTGATGAAAATGGTGAAATCGCAATTATCTATGTCAGTCTTTACAAACATCACAGTCTTCCCGGCGGCAAGGTGGAGGATGGCGAAGATTTAGAGGCAGCTTTGAAGCGTGAGTGTTTGGAAGAAGCTGGCTGCAAAGTTGAAATCGAAACAGAAATAGGTCAAATCCAAGAGCTTAGAAATGAGGAGGAGCTGGATCAAATGTCACATTGTTACTTGGCTCGAGTCAAAGGTGATCGCAAAGCCCCAAAGTTTTCTGAGAGTGAAAAAGAATATGGCTTTTCACTTCGCTTTCTGCCATTAGAGGACGCTCTGGAAAAGATCAAAGCCGATAAACCAGAGTCTTATTCCGGAAAATTTATTCAAAAACGTGATCTAACCTTTATCCAAACCGTCGCCGATATGTTTTAATTTTCTTCGCGCATCCAAGCACTACCGTGTCTGTCGTAGCCTCGTGCGAAGACAGATTCACCATCCATCTAATTCTCACTTCCTAAATCTTAAATCCTAATTCCTACAACGCTATGACATTCGACGATTATCAAAAGATTTTCCGCCAAACCGCTATTTATCCCAACAAAGGCAATAATTATATTTATCCGGTTTTGGGTTTGGCTGGCGAAACTGGCGAGGTGGCGGACAAAATCAAAAAGATAATTCGCGATCAAGGCGGGGTAATCAATAGTGATAATAAAGAAGAGATAAAAAAAGAATTAGGTGATATTCTCTGGTATTTAGCACAGCTGTCAACCGAGTTGAATATTTCTTTCAATGACGTGGCTTTGGCTAATTTGCAAAAACTTTATTCTCGTCTAAAAAGAGATCGTCTTGGTGGTTCTGGTGACAATCGCTGACTGTTTTCAAAAGAATATTTGTGTTTGCGACCGGTGTTTTTTTATTGTATATATTTTTGTTTTGTGATAAACTTTTAAAAGTTGTTCTTTGGTACCTACTAAAGGGGGAGAGAAGGTATGATTAGTTTTAGATATTTGCAGGTGAAAGATGATGGTGAAATCAGAAAATTGTTTACACAGCTTACAAAGAATCCTGTAGATTTTGATGTTGAATTCTTGGTCAATCATAAATTTGCTTATTGCAGAGTGATGGAAGATGATGGAAGAATTATTGGTTTTGCAGCTCTTATAGTTCATCCTGTCCCTACCAAAGGTCTTGTTGCAAGAGTAGAAGATGTTGTGCTTGATAAGGAATATCGTGGGAGAGGATTAGGAAAAAAAATAATGGAAGACTTGATAGAGATTGCAAAAAGTCTAAAAATACAAATTATAATTTTAACCAGCAATCCAAAGAGAATTCCGGCAAGAAATCTTTATGAGTCACTTGGGTTTAATCTTATTGATACAGGAGTTTTTTTGCTGAAGATCGACAATCAATATTGAGAAAATTATTATAGGTAAATCATGGTTTAATAGTCATGATTTTTTTTATTTGTGGTATAATATATCTGGAAATTATTCATAATAAAAATATTTTATGAAATTAAAACTTAGTTTAGTGACGGTAGTTTTTTTTATTTTAGCGGTTCCGACCGTTGTATTCGGAGCAACATGGCCAGCAACCGGTATTACAAGTGCTAACACAATTACTATGCCAAGTCCATATGAACCAAGTGGACTTGCTTGGAACGAGGTGACTCAAAAGTTGTTTACTGTCAGTGACCCTACATCAGACGGTAATCGTATTACTATGATGAATGAGGATGGCAGTAATCAAAAAACATGGAAAAAAATTAACGCCGGCCTTGGTACTGACTTTGAAGGATTAACTATTGTAGATCCAAACAGCAATTATATTTATGTTGGGGTGGAAAATCGTGACGGTATTTATGAGTTTGATATTACTTCACCAACAGATAGTCCTCGGGTGACAAAGGTTTGGGATTTGACTCCATGGCTCCAGAGTAGTGATCCAAATCGTGGTATGGAGGGTCTTACTTATGTGCCAAATGAATTTCATTCATACAATATTGATCCAGGACATGGGGTATTCTATGGCGGTGTTCAGCGTGATATAGATTTGACAGATGCCTATACATGGAATGATGCAATTATATATGCCTTTGATGTGAATTTAGAAGTAAGTGGTGATGTTAGACTGCTCGGTGCCCTTGACTTACATTCATCATTACCTACCAGAATGATTTCTGATTTATTCTTTAGTAAAGATACGGGAACTTTATTTATTTTGTCATACAATACTCTGTATGAGACATCACCAGATGGCCAGACTATTTTCAATATATATTCCGGAGTTCCTGGTGGTGGTGAGGAAGGGTTTGTATTAGATATTACACCTGGTTCAAACATGGCAGAGGTATATATTGCCCATGATAATGATAGAACTGTGACACGTCATTTTAATTTTCCGGTAACAGTACTTGTACAAGACAGTGATGGGGATGGCGTACTGGACGATGAGGATATGTGCCCTGGTTATAATGATGCGTTTGACATAGATGAAGATGGAATTCCAGATGGATGTGATGATCATGATGATAGATTTTGTGAGCGTGTCATTGGGGAGACAGGAAAAGTATCTGTATTACAAAAAGATGATGCTGAGTGGCATCGGGTTGAATTGGAAAATACCTATGCTGATCCAGTAGTCATTGCTCAGATGTCTACATATAATGGAGGAAACGCATCACATATTCGGTTGCGCAATGTTGATTCGACATCATTTGAACTCCAGATCGAAGAGTGGGATTATCTTGATCAATGGCATACGACAGAAGAAATAGCGTATGTAGTGATGGAAAAAGGACATTATAATGTAGATGGTGTGGAGTTTGATGTAGGCAGTGAATCACTCAGACATGATTTCAAGACAGTCACCTATAATGAATCATTTAATCAGACTCCTATGGTGCTCTCACAGTCACAAACCTATAATGGTTGGCAAGCTATTGTAACACGACAACAAAATGTAGGAACAAATAGTTTTCAAGTGAAACTCAAAGAAGAAGAAGGAAATGACGGTACTCATGCCTATGAAGATGTAGGCTATATTGCAATTGAAACAGGGAATGCGATGCTCGGTAGTCGACTTCTCAATGTCAGTGCTACACCTGACAATGTCACGCATGCATGGTCAAGGATTGATTTTGATATGATGAGTGATCCTTTCTTCTTCTCCATGATGCAAGACCATGATGGGGGGGATACTGCTGGTATTCGCCACAAAAATCTTGGGTCAAATAGCGTAGAGATCATGATCGAAGAAGAACAATCAAAAGATTCAGAAACAAATCACACCACCGAAGTTGTTGGCTATATGATTTTGGATGGTGTCGGTACGATTTCTGTAAAGATGATGTGTAGACTTTAATATCTGAGTTTAACCGCAGATTAGGCATAAAAGATCTAAAACAAAAAAGACCATCAACCGATGTTCTTTTTTATTGTGGAGGGAAATTATGCTGAAACTTTATTCAAAGTTTTTAAACATTTGGTACAGATTTTTACTTTACCACCTTCGACTTTTTTTGATTGAAGGTTGATGTTTAGCGTTCTTTTTGATTTGTTGTTGGCGTGAGACGTTTTCTGAGATGAGACTGGACCACGTTCACAAATTTGACATACTTTTGACATATTCTGATCAATTTAATGTTAGGTACCAATACTCTAGCACATTTGTCTGAAATAATCAAGTCCTGTATAATATAGTTATTAAATTCAAACTAGAGCCGAATTTATTACTATTCACTAATCACTGACAATTGATAACTTTTTTCTGTTTACCATTTACCAATTACTAATCTCTTATTATAGAAGCTTCAGCTACTTTTATTTGTAGTATCTATAGTATTCATAAATTTCTAGCATATGATCCTAAATACTTTATTCACCGATCCCATGATCTTTGTTGCTTGGGTAGTAGCCATTATTTTAGCCCTGACTTTTCATGAGTTTTCTCACGCTTTAGCTAGCGCCATGATGGGAGACCAAACGGCGAAGTCTCTTGGACGCCTTACGTTGAATCCGCTTTCTCATGTCAGTGGTTTGGGCTTTATTATGCTATTATTTGTCGGTTTCGGTTGGGGCAAGCCAGTTCCTTTCAATCCCTATAACTTGAAATATCATAAATGGGGGCCAGCTTTAGTCGCGCTAGCCGGTCCGATATCTAATTTACTATTGGCCTTTGTCTCCGGTTTAGCTCTTCATTATATAGTGGTTTTAAATTGGTTGCCTCCAGAAAATCTTCTAGTTCAATTTTTGAATATTTTTGTCATTCTTAATGTTATTTTGATGTTATTCAATCTAATTCCAATTCCACCGCTTGACGGTTCAAAAGTTTTATTCTCATTTTTATCATCACCTCGATATGCCAAGTTTGTTTTATTCCTTGAAACCAGAGGTCCATATTTGTTGCTTTTTTTACTAATTCTGGATAATATAATTGGGATTAACATTTTCGGTCGTTTGTTTAGATTTACCATCGAATTTGTCTACAACCTGATCTTCTAACTCTACTTGACTATTTTTTTTCTTAATGATAAACTGCAATCACATTTCACATAAAGATTGCACTAAAATATGCATCATTGGCCAATTTGCCTTGGTCAATGTTTTCATGACGTGCAGTTCTCAATTTATTATCATACCCTAATCGCTAAAAGCTATTTGCTAATCGCTAAATAATTATGCCAACAATCAATCAATTAATTCGCAAAGGGCGAGTAAGTAAGAAGAGTAAATCAAAATCACCTGCTTTACAGACAGTTTTTAATTCTCTAAAACGACAAACCAACCGTTTGCCAAAGGGTGCATCTTTCAAGCGTGGTGTATGTTTGAAGGTTACTACTGCGACACCTCGTAAACCTAACTCCGCGATGCGTAAAATCGCTCGTGTTAGACTCAGTAATGGTCAAGAAGTTACCGCCTATATTCCAGGTGAAGGCCACAACCTCCAAGAGCACTCAATCGTATTGATCCGTGGTGGTCGTAGAAAGGACTTGGCCGGTGTTCGATACCAAATTGTTCGTGGTGTTTATGATACTCAAGGTGTTGACGGTCGTAAAAGAGGTCGTTCAAAGTACGGTACCAAGAAACCCAAGGCAGAATCAAAATAATAATTTAACCTATATAATTTGTAATATTCATAGAATCAGTAATCAGTACCTCATTCTTAGTTGCTAATTACTCTTTACTGATTACTTATTACTTACTACTATTAAATATGCGTGGAAAAAAAGCGCCAAAACGAAAGTTAAAACCAGACGCTCGCTACAACAGTGTCTTGGTCACTAAATTTATCAATTATCTGATGAGTGATGGAAAAAAGACCACAGCCGAAAAGGTTTTGTATGGTTGTTTTGATATTATTGATAAGGCAATTAAAGATAAAAAAATTGATGCTGAATATGAAACTGCATTGCAAGTTTTTGATCAAGCCGTCAAAAATGTAGCACCACAAGTTGAGGTTCGTGGTAAACGAGTTGGTGGAGCCAACTACCAAGTCCCATATCCAGTTCGAGGTGAGCGCAAATATACTTTGACATTCCGTTGGATTATTGAAGCTGCTTCAAAGAAAAAGGGTCGACCAATGAGACAAAAGTTGGCCGAAGAATTAATCGCCGCCTTGTCTGAAGAGGGTGATTCTATGAAGAAGCGTAGTGATGTTCATCGAATGGCTGAGTCAAATCGTGCCTTTGCTCACTTTGCTCGATAAATTTCAAACCTTAAACTTAATTTTTCGTTGCCTCAGGACCCCTCGTCCTCTGGTAGAAACTCAAAAAATATGCCCCGAGAATATTCATTAGATAAAACTAGAAATATTGGTATTATCGCTCACATCGATGCCGGTAAAACAACCGTTACCGAACGTATTTTGTTTTATACCGGGAAAAAACACAAAATCGGCGAGGTTCATGAAGGTGAGGCCGAGATGGATTGGATGGAGCAAGAGCGAGAGCGTGGTATTACTATTACCTCCGCTGCTACTACCTGTTTTTGGGATGATTGCCGGATCAATATTATCGACACTCCTGGTCACGTAGACTTTACTGCCGAAGTAGAGCGTTCATTGCGTGTATTAGACGGGGGTGTTGTTGTTTTTGACGGGGTTGCCGGTGTTGAGTCTCAATCTGAGACCGTTTGGCGTCAAGCTGACAAGTACAGTGTTCCAAGAATTGGATTTATCAACAAGATGGATCGAATGGGTGCTGATTTTTATCATGACATGGACACTATTTATGATCGTTTAACCAAAAAGGCTTTCCCAATCCAACTTCCAATTGGAGCGGCTGAAACATTTGTTGGCGTTATTGATTTATTTGAACGTAAAGCCCATATATATAAAGATGAAAATGGTACGGATGTTGAAATTATTGAAGTTCCAGAAGACATGAAAGAAAAGGTTGAAGAATATCGAAGTAAAGTAATCGAAGCCATCGTTGAGAATGATGAAGCTTTGATGGATAAATATTTGGCTGGAGAAGACGTACCAGTTGTTGATCTAAAAAGAGTTCTTCGCCAAGCAGTTATCGACAATAAAATTGTTCCAATTATGTGTGGTACGGCATTGAAAAATAAAGGAGTGCAACTTCTATTAGATGCGGTTACTGAATATCTTCCATCACCACTTGAAGTGCCCGCCCTTAATGCTGAAGATTGGAAGGATCCAGAAAAAAAAGTTCTTATCGAAGCCAAGGATGATGCTCCTTTTGTTGGTTTGGCTTTCAAGATTGCCACCGATCCGTTTGTCGGAAAACTTTGTTTTTTCCGCGTTTATCAGGGTATCTTAAAATCTGGTTCATATGTTTTGAATACAGCCACTGGTGAAAAAGAGCGTATTGGTCGTATTGTCCGTATGCATGCCAATCACCGTGAAGAAGTAGATGCAGTTTATGCTGGTGAGATTGCCGCCGCTATTGGATTAAAAAATACATTTACCGGTCACACTTTATGTGATGAGAGTTTGCCGGTTGTTTTAGAAAATATTACATTCCCTGATCCGGTTATTAAGATTGCAATCGAACCAAAGACCAAATCTGATCAAGAAAAAATGGGTATCGCCTTACAAAAACTAGCTGAAGAAGATCCTACGTTTCAGGTTGAATCTGATGAGGAATCAATGCAAACCGTTATCGCTGGGATGGGAGAGCTCCATTTAGAAGTCTTGATTGATCGTATGAAACGTGAGTTTGGTGTTGAGGCTAATACCGGGAAACCTCAAGTTGCTTATCGTGAAACTATCAAGAAGGTGGCTGAAGCCGAAGGGAAGTATGTCAAGCAGTCAGGTGGTCGTGGACAATACGGTCATTGTTGGCTTCGAGTGGAACCACAAGAACGAGGTGATGGTTTTGAATTCGCTGATGAGCTTAAGGGTGGAGCCATTCCTCGTGAATACGTTCCAGCTATCCAAAAGGGTGTTAAAGAGTCTCTTTCTAGAGGTGTTGTTGCTGGATATCCGATTATTGATGTCAAAGTGACAGTTTTTGACGGTTCATTCCACGATGTTGACTCTTCTGAAAGTGCCTTTAAAATTGCCGGTTCTATGGCTTTTCGAGATGCTACCAAAAATGCCAGTCCGGTTCTGCTTGAGCCTGTCATGGGTGTTGAAGTCGTGACCCCAGAACAGTTTATGGGGGATGTCGTTGGTGACTTGAATGCTAGACGTGGTCAGATTAATGAAATGTCAGATCGTTCTGATAATAAAGTCATTACAGCTGATGTACCTTTGGCTGAGATGTTCGGTTACGCTACGCAATTGCGTTCACTTACTCAGGGTCGTGCTAGTTTTGCTATGGAATTGTCGCATTATGCTGAGGTTCCAAATAATGTGGTTGAAAAGATCAAGGGTGAACAAGATCCTGATAAAAAGAAATAAAAATAATATGACAGTTGACTTGTCAAAAATATTAGGCACGATGAAGCAAACAGGTGATCGTTACATTATTCAAGATGGCGATAATACCTATGTTTTGATGCCGTTCGATGATTATGCCGCATTACTTAATCAAGAAATAGTCAATTCTGATCCTGTTAATAATATGAGTGAAGAAGAGTTTTTGGGCAAAATAAACACGGAAATTGCTGAATGGAAATCAACCCAGCCAGAAGTCATTAATCAAGTTGATTTTTCTCAAGAATTAGACAATAAAGGTCAGGAGAAAGAGGAGGAAGATCAGTATTATTTAGAACCTGTAGAGTAAAAAGTGTCAATTTTGGTCGGAGATACCTCAAAAGACTTGCATTATTTTAGATTTTTGTTATAATATCCAAGAATTTGATAAACTTTAAATTCTTATAAATAATTAATATATTGTGATTGGCTAAAACCTTGCCAGCTATCATGGATAGCAGGAGCTTGGATCGCAATATCAGGAGATAAATCCATGTCTGCAGTATTTGACAGAAGTAAACCACACGTAAATGTGGGTACAATTGGTCACGTTGACCACGGTAAGACAACTTTAACCGCTGCTATCTTGGCATATTTAAATGCTAAAGGTGGTCATGCACAAAATAAATCAGTATCTGAGATCGACTCTGCTCCAGAGGAGAGTGCTCGCGGTATTACCATTAATACAGCTCACGTTGAGTATGAGACTGAAAAACGTCATTACGCTCACGTTGACTGCCCAGGTCACGCCGACTATGTAAAAAACATGATTACCGGTGCGGCTCAAATGGACGGTGCTATTTTGGTGGTTGCTGCCACTGACGGTCCTATGCCACAAACTCGAGAGCATATTTTGCTTGCTCGTCAAGTAGGTGTTCCATCTATTGTTGTATTTTTGAACAAGGTTGATCTTGTTGATGAGGCAGAACTTATTGATCTAGTAGAAGAAGAGGTTCGTGATCTATTAAAGAAATATGAATTCCCTGGAGATGAAATTCCAATAATTCGTGGTTCAGCTCTAAAAGCTCTTGAAAATCCAAGCGACCCAGAAGCTACCAAGCCAATTCAAGAATTACTTGATGCGATTGATGAAAAAGTTCCACAGCCAGAACGTATTACAGATAAGCCTTTCTTGATGCCTATTGAAGATGTGTTTTCAATCGAAGGGCGTGGTACTGTAGTTACCGGTAGAATTGAACGTGGTATTGTTAATGTGAATGAAGAGGTAGAGTTGGTTGGTTTAAAGGATACCCAAAAAACAGTTGTAACTGGTATTGAGATGTTCAACAAGACACTTGATGAGGGACGTGCTGGTGACAATGCTGGTGTTCTTCTTCGCGGTTTGAAGAACGAAGATGTTGAACGTGGACAAGTATTGGCAAAACCAGGTACCGTTACCCCTCATTCAGAATTCGATGCAGAAGTTTATGTCTTGACTAAAGATGAAGGTGGACGACATAAGCCATTCTTCAAAGGGTACAAACCACAATTTTATATTAAAACAACTGACATTACAGGTGAAGTTACTTTACCAGAAGGAACCGAAATGGTTATGCCTGGTGATACTATTAGCTTCAAAGTAAAACTTATTACCAAGGTTGCTCTAGAAGAACAACAAAGATTCGCTGTTCGCGAAGGTGGTAAGACTATTGCATCTGGTGTCGTAACCAAGATTATTAACTAATCAATGTCATGGCCGACACAAAGGACAAAAAAACTACTAAGGAACCTGCTGCACAACGAGTTCGAATCAAAATCAAAGCTTACGATAGCAAGATTATTGACCAGTCAGTCCGCACTATTTTGGACGCTAGTGAGCGTACCGGTGCGGAGGTAGCTGGGCCAGTACCATTGCCAGTGGAGAAGAAAAAGTTTACCATCAATCGCTCAACATTTGTACACAAGGATGCGCGTGATCAGTATGAGATGCGTATTCACAAACGTTTGATTGACATTATCAATCCTACGCCAGCTACAGTTGATGCATTGACTAACTTGAACCTTCCCGCCGGCGTCGATGTCGAAATAAAAATGTAATTGGAAATGTCTTAATATCGCTTTTTGTCAGTGCCAGTAACCGCTTTCGAGCGAAGTGCTGGCACGGATACTAAAAGTGTTTGGAGATAGTTTAAAACTCAGAGATTTAGTTATAAATACTACAAGATGACTTAAAAACTATCCGGTTAAAAGAGCCGGGCGTTAAGTCCGACTCTTTTTTCATTTCCAGAAATATGATTTTATGTGGTTGTCTAAGGTCCATCTTTAGCTGGCTACACAAGACTCGTATTGAAAATATTATAAGATATGAAATTTATTCTAGGACAAAAAATTGAAATGACTCAGGTGTTCGCACCTGATGGCGCAATGATTCCAGTAACCACGGTAAAAGCTGGCCCATCTTTAGTTATTCAAAAGAAAACAGTTGCGGTTGATGGTTATGATGCATTGGTAGTCGCATATTTGGAAACAAAAAATGTGACAAAACCACTATTGAAAATGTTTAAAAAGGTAAGCCCTAAAACATATAGATTTATTAGAGAGTTCAGATTCCCAATTGGTGATGATACTTTTAACAAAGTTACTGTCGGTGACTTCTTATATGCGGAGAACTTTACTAACGAAGATGCCGTATCTGTTATTGGTGTCAGTAAGGGTAAGGGATTCCAGGGTGTTGTAAAACGGCATGGATTTTCTGGCGGACCGGCTTCTCATGGTCACAAGGATCAGTTGCGTATGCCAGGTTCAGTTGGTGCTACTGGCCCAGCTCATGTTTTCAAGGGTACTAAAATGGGTGGTCACATGGGAGACCAGCAGGTTACCGTTACCGGTCTAAAGGTTATGGATGTGGACGTTGAAGCTGGTATTCTATATATCAAGGGTGCCATTCCCGGTCCTAGAAATGGATTACTTCAAATGGTTGCTGATGGTGAGTTGGAAGTTATCAAAAAGGATGTCGCCAAACCGATTGTCGAGTCAAAAGTTGAGGTTTCCGCTGCCGCAGCAAAATCAGAAACAAGTGAAGCTCCAATTGAGGATAAACCTGTAGAAGAAAAGAAACCAGAAATAAAGAAAGAACAACCGGCTGAAACTCCAGTTAAAAAAACTGAAGACCCAAAGCAAAGTCACAAGGAAGAAGAAAAAAAATAAATTTATAATAATCGATTTGATTTTATATACATATGCCGAATAAAGTAGCAGTCTACAATCAAAAGGGAGAAAAGGTAAAGGACATCACATTGAGTCCGGCTGTTTTTGCTGTTAAAGTAAATCCAACAGTTGTTCATCAGGTCGTGGTGTCAATGCAAAGTTCTGCCCGTCAAAACCTAGCTCACGTAAAAGATAAAAGTGAAGTTAGCGGTGGTGGTCGCAAGCCTTGGCGTCAAAAAGGAACCGGTCGAGCTCGGCATGGTTCAAGTCGTTCTCCAATTTGGATTGGTGGTGGTGTGACCTTTGGTCCGACCAAAGACATCAACTTTTTGAAGAAAGTTAACAAAAAGATGCGTCGTCGAGCTCTGCTAATGACTCTGACGGATCGAGCTAACAGCGAAACATTAAAGATCCTTGATGGCATTGTAATTGCTGAAGGTAAAACCAAGAGTATGGTTGAAACTTTGAACAACCTAAAGTTAACCAAGAGTATTTTATTGGTTACTAGTGACGTTACTCCAGAATTAGTCAGAGCTACATCCAATATACAAAAGGTAGAGATTATTGATGCCAAGAATTTGAATCCTGTAACCGTTCTAAAATACCAAAACTTGGTTGTGACTGAAGCGGCATTGCCTATTATTGAAAAGACTTTTGTTAATGCTGTAAAAAAGACGGCGGTTTCAAAGGTAAAAGTAGAAAAAGCTGAAGAAACTAACGAAACTAAGAAAGAAAGTAAGTAATATAGCATATGTCAGGAATTATCAATAAAATTTTCAAAGGAAAAGAAGAGGACGAGGCAAAGACACAAACCCCAGTTAAAGCTACTGATACTGTTTCTGTTACTCCCAAAACAACCACGACCAGTCCACAAGTTGAAACTGATAGTAGTGAAAAAAACTTAGAAACTCCCAAAACTACCACTTCTGACAGTAAAGTCATCAAAAAGTCTGATCCTAATATTTACAAAGTGCTTCAATACCCAGTTGTAACAGAAAAAGCCAGCGAGCAAGCTCTGAATAACAAATATACTTTTGCGGTGCCACTTAGCGCCAACAAAAGCGAAGTTTCCAAAAAGATTATCAATCTTTATGGTGTCGAGCCTATCAAGGTTAATATTGTTAAAGTTAACGGCAAAAAAACTCGTAATGGACGAACTTTTGGTCAACAAAAATCCTGGAAAAAAGCTATTGTAACCTTAGCGCCAGAAGATAAAATTGAGATTTACGAAGGTGTCTAATACATTTATCACCATTACCACTTATTAAATTATATGGGAATCAAAGTATACAAACCAATTAGTAACGCACGGCGCAAAATGAGCGTGGATGATTTTTCTGATATTACAAAAACAAAGCCAGAAAAAGCATTGATTACTATCAAAAAACGTTCAGGTGGACGTAATGCTCATGGCCGTATTACCGTAAGACATCGTGGTGGTGGAGCCAAAAGATTTATTCGTACCGTTGATTTCAAACGTGATAAGATTGATATTCCTGGAACTGTTACCGCTATTGAATACGACCCAAACAGAAATGCTAGATTGGCTTTGATTACTTACAAGGATGGTGAAAAGAGATATATTATTGCTCCTACCCAAGTAGCGGTTGGTTCAATGGTTATTTCATCACGTGGACCGATAGATATTCAGCCAGGAAATGCAACTACTCTTGAAAACATTCCGACCGGTGCAATGGTTTACAATATTGAACTTGTGCCTGGGAAAGGTGGACAGATGGTTCGTTCAGCTGGTGTTCAAGCCAAGTTGATGGCCATTGAAGGGCGTTACGCTCAGTTACGTCTACCGTCTGGTGAAGTTCGTCTAGTACCAAAAGAATGTATTGCTGTTATTGGACAAGTCAGTAATCCTGAGGCTATGCATATAAAAATTGGTAAAGCCGGCCGCAAGAGACACATGGGGATTAAGCCTACCGTTCGTGGTAAGGCCATGAATCCAGTCGACCACCCTCATGGTGGTGGTGAGGCTCGTAATCCGATTGGTATGAAGCATCCAAAGACTCCATGGGGCAAACCAGCTCTTGGTGTCAGAACTAGACGACGTAAACCGTCAGACAAACTGATTATCCGCCGTCGCAAGACCGGCAAGCGCCGCTAATTACTAATTACTTATTACTAAATTGATATGGCAAGAAGTCTTAAAAAGGGACCTTATGTTGATCCCAAAGTATTAAAAAAAGTAAGCGCCCTAACACCTGGTGGCAAAGATGTTGTCAAAACCTGGGCCCGTGCTTGTACAATTACTCCAGAAATGGTTGGTTTTAGATTTGCCGTTCATAATGGTAGAGGGTTTACAGAGTTTTCTGTACTTGAAAACATGGTTGGTCACAAGTTGGGAGAATTCTCTCCAACTAGAAAATTCAATCGCCACGGTGGTAAGATGCAAAAAGACGCAGAAAAGAAAAAATAATTGTTAATAATATAGTTTTATACTAGATAAAAATATGGATGTTAAAGCAAAAGCAAGATTTGTCCGAATTTCACCACGAAAAGCTAGGCTTGTCGTTGATTTAGTTCGCGGTAATGATGTGTCCGAAGCTGTCCATCAATTGGCATTCAATACAAAAAAAGCGTCACCAATCGTATTGAAGCTTATTAATTCTGCCATTGCTAATGCCGAGCACAACTTTAGTTTACAAAGAAATAATTTATATATTAAGGAAATCACCGTTAATGATGGCCCAACTTTCAAGCGTTGGCAACCAAGAGCATTTGGTCGGGCTACACCGATTCGTAAACGAACTTCTCATATTGAGTTACTGTTGAGCGAAAAGGTTCCCAGTGCTGATCCAAAAATTAAGATTAAAGGTGAAGCTACAAAGGCCACTGAAGTTGAGTCTGCTGATGTCAAAAAGACTCCAAAAGCTGAAAAAGTTTCTTCTGGCGCTGATGAAGTCAGCACCGGTTCAGACACAGCTGAGGGGCAAGAGATTGTTGATGTCCGGGGGCAAGGTAAGCATCGTCATATGCAACATCAAGGTGGTCATGGTTCACGAGACAAAGGTTTCTTAAAGAAAATGTTTAGACGCAAATCAGGACAATAAAAATATTATATGGGTAAAAAAATCAATCCAAAAATTTTCAGAATAAAAAACATCGTTGGCTGGAGCTCTAAATGGTTTTCCGAGTCAAAAGACTTTGCCGCCAAGTTGCGACAAGACGTTAAGATTCGTGATTTTTTAGAAAAACATTTGTTAGAGGCTTTTGTTTCCAATATTGTTATTGAAAGATCAGCCAAAGATGTGAATGTACTGATCTATTCAGCTCGTCCTGGTATTATTATTGGCAAGAGTGGGGTCGGGGTTGAAGAGTTACGAAAGACAATCAGTCGGCAATTTATCAAGGACAAGAAAATTAAGGTAAATATCACTATCAAAGAGGTCAGCAAGCCAAATGTAAATGCCAGTTTAGTAGCTCAAGCAATCAAATTTGATATTGAAAAACGTATCCCATATAGACGCGCTATCAAACAAGCTATCCAGAGAGTGGAGAGAGCTGGAGCTGAAGGTATCAAGACTATTATTAGTGGTCGTTTGAATGGTTCTGAGATTGCTCGTACCGAAATGTTAGTTTCAGGTAAAATCCCTTTGCATACTATTCGAGCCAACATTGACTATGCTGCAAAAGTTGCCAATACAACCTATGGTGTTATTGGAGTCAAGGTTTGGATCTATAAAGGTGAAGTTTTCGACAAGAAAACAACTAAGGACGAAAACGATACAGCAAAAGCAAATCAATAAATAATTATATAAAGGTTAAAGTAACAAATATATATGTTGGTACCAAAGAAAGTAAAACATCGAAAATGGCATAAGGGCAGAAGTAGATTCAAGTCTCACAAAGCCACTTCTTTGACCAATCTTGATTTTGGTGACTATGGCATCAAGGCCACCACCAGAAACTGGGTTAGTTCCAGACAAATCGAAGCTGCACGTCGAGCTATGGTTCACTACATCAAACGTGGTGGTAAGATTTGGATTAGACTTTTTCCTGACAAGCCGGTAACCAGCAAGGGTACTCACTTTACCATGGGAAGTGGTAAGGGCGCACCAGAATATTTTGTTCATATTGTCAGACCGGGAACTGTTATGTTTGAAATGAGCGGTGTGACTCCTGAAGTGGCTACAGAAGCTCTTCGTCGTGCTTCACACAAGCTACCAGTCAAGACTAAGTTGATTTCAGTTAATGACAAATAAATTGGAGAAATAAATTAATTATATATGAAAACCAAGCAATTACGCGAAAAGAAAATTGAAGATATGAGTAAAATACTTGAAGAAACAACTGCGAGACTGCAAGAGTTGCGTTTTAAGGATGCCAGTGGTCAGGTTAAAAATGTTCGTGAAATGAAAGAACTGAAAAAGACCGTTGCTCGTATCAAAACCCTACAACGTCAACAGGAGCTTGGGAAAAATGTGGATAAGAAATAATTAAAAATTTGATTAATATAATATTTGAGATATGTCAGAGGTAAAGGCAACAATTAAAAGAAAGTTTACAGGCGAGGTTGTTAGCGTTAGCATGGACAAAACAATTGCTGTTCGTGTTGATAGTGTCCAAAAACACCCTGTTTACAATAAAATGATGAAACGCAGTAAGAAGTTTCTTGTTCACGATGAGGCTGGGAAGAGTAAGCTTGGTCAGGTCGTTGAGTTTGTTGAATGTCGTCCAATTAGTCGTCACAAACGCTGGCGTCTCGTCAATAAAGTTAAATAAATAATATTGAGTACAAGCAAGTTAGAGCGTAACTTAAGAATAGTTTCACAACGAAAGAAATCAGTCGCAATAGAAAATTATTCTTGAGATAGGCTCTAAATATACGTATATGATTCAACATACATCGATGCTAAAATCAGCCGATAATACTGGTGCCAAAAAACTTTATTGTATTAGAGTTCTTGGTGGATACAAAAAGAGATATGCCCGTGTTGGTGATATTATCACTTGTAGTATCAAAGAAGCAAAACCGCATTCATCTGTAAAAAAAGGTGACGTTATTCATGCTGTTGTGGTTCGTACCCGCAAAGAAACTCGTCGGGCAAATGGTTCGTACATCCGTTTTGATGAAAACGCTGCTGTTATTGTTGATCGAAAAACCAAAGAACCAAAGGGATCACGTGTGTTTGGACCGGTTGCTCGTGAGCTTCGTCACGAAGGATTCAACAAGATTGTTTCCCTTGCTCCAGAAGTATTATAACTAACATTACTATTCTACTACATATGGCTATGAAAATAAGAAAAGGCGATAAAGTCCAAATAATGGCAGGTAAAGACAGGGTCAAAAAGACTTCTGGCGGTGACAAGACCACCAAGTCCAATCAGGGCAAGGTCATGCAAGTATTGCCAGAATTTGATAAAGTGGTAGTAGAAAGTTTAAATGAACAAGTAAAGCATTTACGTCCTCGGCGTGATGGTGAAACCGGTCAAAAAATCACATACTCATCTCCAATTGACATTTCAAATGTCATGTTAATCTGCCCCAAGTGTAGCAAGCCAACCCGGGTCGGTTCGAAAATGTTAGAAACAGATTCCAAGGGTAAGAAAAAGATTAGAATTTGTAAAAAATGTAAAGAAGCAATTGATTCATAAATATAGATCACGATACTTTAAATACGTATGAATAATTTAAGACAACAATATAAAGAAAAGATAGTTCCAGCTCTAAAAAAGAAGTTTGGCTACAAGAACGTCCATCAGATCCCAACCTTAGATAAGGTGGTGCTTAATGTTGGCGTCGGTTCTCATTTGAAAGACAAAGATTATTTTGAGGCTGTGTCAAACACGCTGGCTAGAATTACCGGTCAAAAAGCGGTTTTAACTAAATCTAAAAAATCCGTTTCAAATTTCAAAATTCGTACTGGAATGGTTGTAGGTGTTAGTGTCACTTTACGTAAAGAAAGAATGTGGGACTTTATCGAAAAGATCGTCAAAGTCACCCTGCCTCGAGTTCGAGACTTTCGTGGTATCACTACCAAGAGTTTTGATCAACAAGGTAATTACAGTGTTGGCTTCAAGGAATACCTACCTTTCCCTGAGGTTAGTCCAGATGAGATTGAAACGTTACACGGCTTAGAGGTTGTTATCAATACCACCGCTATTAATAAAGAAGAGGGTGAAGCTTTGCTAACAGAACTAGGATTCCCATTTAAAGAAGCAAAATAAGAATATTATAATTTTTCCATAATATGGCTATTAAATCACAAATCGCGAAATCAAATAAGAAACAGAAATTTTCAACTCGAAAGGTTAACCGATGTTGGCGCTGTGGGCGCAATCGTGGTTATTTGCGTCGGTTTGAAATGTGCCGAATTTGTTTTCGTGAATTAGCTGAGCGTGGCGATATTCCTGGAATAACCCGCAGTAGCTGGTAAATTATTATTTATTTATATTATTACTATTGATTAATCCCAATATATGACTGATCCAATTGCTGACATGCTAACAAGAATAAGAAATGCCCATATGGCTCGCAAGTTTGAGGTATCTATGCCTTTTTCAAAGATGAAAATGGCTATTGCCCAGGTACTTGTGAAAGAAGGGTATGTATCTAAAGCGGAAAAGGTTGAAAACAATTTTTCCGACCTTGTTATTACCCTAAAATATCCTGAAGTCAACAAACCAGCAATCAAAGTGTTAAAACGTATTAGTAAAGGTGGTCAGAGAATTTATGCTGGTAAAAATGAAGTTCCTCGTGTTTTGAACGGGTATGGGATTGCAATTATCTCAACTTCAAAGGGGATTATGACCAACGCCGAAGCCAAGAAGCTGGGTGTTGGGGGTGAAATACTTTGCGAAATTTACTAATTGTATTATTTTAAGAATATAGATATGTCAAGAGTAGGAAAAAATCCGATAATTGTGCCAGATGGAGTAACTGTCACCATCGGTGACAATCAGGTACATGTAAAAGGACCAAATGGAGAATTAACTGAAGTTATTCATCCTAGTGTTATAATTGAACAAAACGATAAAGAATTGATTGTTAAGGTAAATGATGAAAATAATCCCAAAGAGCGAGCTTTATGGGGATTGTTCCGTAGTTTAGTTAATAATTTGATCGTTGGTGTTACTGAAGGATACAAAAAGGAATTAGAAATTAACGGTGTTGGATATCGGGCTGAAGTCAAGGGTAATGTTGTTGTTCTTAATGTCGGTTATTCGCATCAAGTTGAATTCGCACTACCGGATGGCGTAAAAGTTAATGTTGAAAAAAATATAATCACCATTTCTGGAATTAATAAACAATTAGTCGGCCAAGTTGCTGCAAATATTCGTAAGATTCGCAAACCAGAGCCATACAAAGGCAAGGGTATTAAGTATATTGATGAAGTAATTAGACGCAAAGTTGGTAAGACTGCTGGTAAATCTGAATAAAGTAAATAAGAAAATATGGCAAATAAGCAAGTGTTAAAAAAACAAGCAAGTGAAAGACGTCGCATGCGAGTGCGCGCCAAGATTTCTGGTACTGCTGAGAGACCTCGAGTTTCAGTTTTTCGTGGTGCTCGTGATATGTATGTTCAATTAATTGATGATACAACTGGCACAACTATTCTTGCCACAAAATTATCATCGATCAAAAAAGACGGAAAACCAGTAGAGAAAGCCAAAGAAATAGGCTTACTGTTGGCCAAGCAGGCAATCGAGAAAGGTATCAAAACGGTTGTCATTGATCGTAATCGTTTCCAATATCATGGTCGAGTCAAAGCTGTAGCCGAAGGTTTACGTGAAGGTGGTCTAACTTTATAACTAATCATTTATAATTTTCACTACAAATTTCAATTATGTATTAGTAGTATTCGTAATAATTTGTAGATTCGTAATATAATATGGCAAAAAAATACCGAAAACCTAACAATAGGGCTGAAAACGAATTTGATCAGCGCGTCATTGACCTAGCTCGTGTTACACGTGTGATGGCCGGTGGTAAGCGAATGCGTTTTCGTGCCTGCGTTGCAATTGGTGATGGGAAAGGACGCTTAGGTATTGGCTTGGCCAAAGGGGCTGATGTTGCTATCGCAATTAATAAAGCTGTCAACAAGGCCAAGAAAAAAATGATCACCGTGCCGATTGTAAAAAACTCAATTCCACATCGAGTTGATATTAAATTAAAGGCATCTAAACTTATGCTAAAACCAGCACCAGAAGGAACAGGTGTCAAAGCTGGTGGTGCCATCCGCGTTATGCTTGAATTGGCCGGTATTCCAAATGTTGTCGGGAAAATTATGGGTAGCAACAACAAGATTAACAATGCACAAGCTCTAATCCTCGCCTTGGATAGTTTTTTGGCCAAACCTCGGACCAAGTTAGAAGAAAAAGCCAAGAAAGAGGTCAAAAAACAAACTCCAGCCAATAAACCAGTTGCTAGTAAGGTTGCTGAGAAAAAATCAGTTGAAACCAAACCTTTAGTTGCCAAAACCGTTACCAAAAAACAATCAGATAAATAATCAACTTTCGTGTAAGAATATAATATGTCTCTAGCAATGAACAAACTAAACGCCAAGAAAAGCTCACGATCTACTCGCAAGCGAGTCGGACGTGGTAATGCTTCAGGTAAAGGTACTTATTCTTCTCGTGGTCTCAAAGGTCAACGATCACGTTCTGGTGGTAAAAAAGGTTTAAAGCTTAAAGGTTTTAAACAGAATCTTTTGTCTTTCCCAAAATACAAGGGAATGAAGAGCGGGCGATTACAAGCTCAAGAAATTTCATTGACTGATCTTAACTCTAATTTTGCTGCCGGTGATAAAGTAAATCCCGAGGCACTTTTGGTTAAAGGTTTGATTTCTGATATGCAACAATTGGTCAAAGTCTTGAATAATGGTGAAATAAACGTTAAAATTGAATTGTCAGGTTGCAAGGCGACTGCCAGCGCTACCGCTGCTATTGAAGCCGCTGGTGGGAAAGTTATTGCATTACCGGTTAAAGCTTTGAGCAAGAAAGCAGCCAAAGCAAAAGAAGAAGCAGAAGCAAAACAAGCTAAAACCAAATAATACTTTTATCGGTAATTACAAAGCTACGTAAGTAACCAATTTTTATCTGTAGTTTCCGTAGTCTCTGTAATCCGCAATCCTCATGTTTGAAAAAATTGTAAATGTTTGGAAAGTAAAAGAATTGCGCAATAGTATACTCTACATTCTCGGAATGCTGGTGATTTTTCGTTTTGCCGCTCATGTCCCTATTCCAGGAGTCAATATTGAGAATTTGCGTGAATTTTTTGGTTCCAATCAACTTTTAGGTTTACTTAATCTATTTTCTGGTGGAGGAATGCAGAATTTTTCTATTGTTATGCTTGGAGTTGCTCCATATATTACCGCCTCTATTATCTTTCAGCTCTTGGCCATGATTATTCCCAAGCTTGAGGAAATGTCCAAGGATGAAGCTGGTCGTCAGAAGATTAGTATGTATACTCGACTTTCAACTGTGCCATTGGCTGCCTTGCAAGGTTTCAGTCTAATCACTCTGTTGCGTCGCTCTGGGACCAATATTATTGATGCCAGTGTGAGCTCTCTGGATCTTATCGTTATGATTCTCGTAGTGACCGCTGGTACTGTGTTCTTGATGTGGCTCGGTGAATTGATTACAGAAAAGAAAATTGGTAATGGTATTTCATTGTTGATTTTTGCCGGTATTATTGCTAGTTTGCCTCAAACAATTCAACAAACATTGATCAATTTTACTCCGGACATGTTGATTACCATTCTGGCCTTTATCGCCGTTGCGATCGCTACGGTCGTTGGGGTGGTGATTATTACCGAAGGTCAACGAAATATCCCGGTCTCATACGCCAAGCGTGTTCGTGGCAACAAGATGTACGGTGGCAACACTTCCCATCTGCCGATTCGAGTTAACCAAGCGGGTGTGATTCCAATTATCTTCGCTATTTCCATTGTAATGTTTCCTCCAATGGTTGGTCAGTTTATGATTCAAGCCAAAACAGAGTTTGTTGCCAAGTTTGGTCAATTTTTAATCGATGTATTTCAAAACAGTATTTTTTACGGATTTGCTTACTTTATTTTGGTCTTTGGTTTTACTTACTTTTACACGGCTGTAATTTTTCATCCAAACCAGATTGCTGATAACCTACAAAAAAGTGGCGCCTTTATTCCCGGTATTCGTCCGGGCAAGCACACAGAGGATTATTTACAGAGAACGATTTCTCGTATCACTTTGACCGGTGCACTTTTCCTCGCTTTAATCGCAGTCATGCCATTAGTCTTGCAAGCTTTTTCAAGTATGCAATCTATGGTCATTGGTGGTACCAGTATTTTGATCGTGGTAGCTGTAGTGATCGAATTAGTTAAACAAATCGAATCACAACTAACCATGAGAGAATACGATGGCTTTTAACCGATAATATTTATCTAAAATTATATAAAAAGAACCAGCTTTGCTGGTTCTTTTGTTTCATTACTAAATGTTGTTAACATTGCAGCAAAGGGGTTTACACTTTGGGAGGCTAAAATATAATAAATAAACCATTATTTATTATATTTTAGGCAATATGAATCAATTTGACCCCAGATATATGCAATTATTAGTTTCTAAACTGGAAAGAATCATTAAAAAGGAACAAACTGTCGTTTCTGTAGCTCAAGAATTATCAGTTTCCCGAC
>Ga0210057_1000889_pt1 | contig 47772 bp, 69 predicted proteins | sample CryGeyCG2114_010_2_FD_183968 | JGI IMG/M metagenome (GOLD analysis project Ga0210057, IMG submission 183968) | Groundwater microbial communities from aquifer - Crystal Geyser CG10_big_fil_rev_8/21/14_0.10 (SPAdes) (version 2) | ecosystem: Environmental > Aquatic > Deep subsurface > Groundwater ...
AAAAAAATGTAATGAAAAAATTTCTGTTTTGTTTCGCCGTAGCGTAGCGGAGGCGAGCGGAAACGCACCTCATTATTCTGGATTCTGTTCAAAAAAAGTTAGAATTTCAACCAAAAGGTACCGCCAAAATATAAAAACGGGATTTTATCCCGTTTTTATATTTTTGGTGTTAGATTCTAACTTGTGAGAATCTAACCTACTTATCTAAAGGCTATGCTTATAGTGGAGCGATTAGAAATAAGTAGCAATGCTCTTGAGTACGGAATACATTAATGTATTTAAAATTGGAGCACTCTTGAGTACGGAATACATTAATGTATTTAAAATTGGAGCACTCTTGAGTACGGAATACATTAATGTATTTAAAATTGGAGCACTCTTGAGCACTCCAATCTCCGTCAACACATTTTTTATCAGTATCAACCCGCGTGCCCACGAACAGTTAGCGACCTGGGTTGTTCGATAAAAAGTTGAAATAAAAACGACCGCCTTTCTTGCGGTCGTTTTTGTTTACATCAAATCTTTCTTCTTTTCCTCGAACTCTTTCTTGTCTATCTCGCCTTTAGCGTAGCGTTCTTGTAAGATTTCTAGCGCAGATTTTCTGTGATTGCTATTGTCGTGAGATTGGCTCATAAGCCATTTGATAAGTACGACAATGCCAGCAATTATTAATACCCACCATAAGATCATAAATATCCAACCGAATCCGCCGAAAGGTCCAAATCCAAAATTCATCATATTGTTTGTTAAATTATCACTACTAAAGGGAGACGACCATCCTCCCCACATCATATTCATCATCGGTATCCAGCCTCCGCTTCCGCTCGGAAATATCGCCGAAGTGTCACAACCAGAAAGACGCTTGCCCATGACGATATGAATTTGTTCTTCTCCATCCTCATCATGAGTTTGAATCATCATCGCATTCATCGCGGCGTGGGAGTTGCCTGACATCTGGCCCATAAAATACTCGCCGAGAACTCCGTACTGCTCATCGTTTAGATTTTTACAAGCAATTTCTTTAGATTGAAGCTTACTCCACACTTCTTTACCTTCTTGCTCTTCCCTAAGGGTATGCTCAACAACTTCGTCCCAGTCAATAGGCGTATTGAAAAAATTGCCCATCATTTGAGCGTTTGCGATCGAAGCAAATGAGCCGATAGTGGCTACTGCAATAATTGTTAAAATTAGTTTTTGCATATTCGTTAACCAAATACTAAAACTTTATCCGAACTCTCGACCATTTTGAGTAAGTCGGACATTGTAGACACAGGACACACTTTACTTTCACTCTTACCACGCACTTTGAGACAGCTTTCGCACACATAAATTTGACCCTTCAATTCCTTAAACGCTGATATCTTTACTGAAATATCAAAATCTTTGCTGTCTGGGATGGAGTCTAACTCCGACCCTTCGCTCATCAAAAATATTTCAACCACATGACCAGCTTTAAGGGATGTAATTCCTAGACGAAATGTATTCCACACATGTTCAGGATTATTGGATTGTAAAATGATACCAATCTTCATAAGTATATTTTAACAAATTTCTGTAATTAAGAAAACTGTCCTTTTTTAACGAAGTTGTTTTATCTTTGTTTATAAGCCTCTTAAATAAATATCTCAATGTCGGCATTTATGCTCAACTCCTGAACATGCGCTGAAAGAAGTTCTAGTTGCTTTTGTTGAATGATAAACGACTCAATTTGTGCGCGTACGTCTTCAAGCGGAGGAATGTCTTTCGTAACTGCGGCTTCTTGTTTGTAGAGCGTGTTTACTTCTTCGTCAGTTGCCGTGATCGATGAAAGGTTGAGTGTTTGTTCAAGATATATCTGAGTAGCCACTTCTCCTCGCACTTGTTTGCGAATATCAGCTTCAGAGAGTCTTTGTTCTACTAACGCTTCCTGGAATTGCGTGTCATTAGAAAACTGGCCCTTGATAAGCGCAATTTGTTCGTCAACGGCGACTTCAGTTGCTATGATGCCAGAATTTACGACTGCTTGCTGAATTAAAATGTTTGCGATAAGCCCATCAAGCGCTTGCGCTTGAAGTTGTTCGCGAGCTGTCGCATCAAGAGATGCCGTGTCAATTCCTTGCTGTGCGGCAATTTGCGCTTCGGAGTTTTCTAATTCTGTTCGGGTTATATTTTCGCCATTAACACGCGCAATCGTATCAGAAAGCTCCGGCGCGCCATTTTGCGATGGCGCTTCTTTATTTGAAAACAAGAACCACACACCGATGGCAACGACTAAAATTCCGACAATGGCTATGAATAGTTTTTTTTGTTGCATATATTTAATATTATTTATTTTTAGTATAAAAACCTGCCGACTACAGATTCGTTTATTTGTTACTATATATATTCACCCTAACAAAGTGAATATATAATACAACCCTCCACCATCATTTTAGCGGTGTATTAAAACAAAAGAGTGACGCCGGCCGCAAGTACGAAAAGATAAATGCCGCGTTTTATCCATATAATATTTACTTTCTTAAAGATTCTTTTTCCAACTACAAGACCGATAAGTAGAAACGGCAGGGCAAAGAGCGCGTATAATAAGACTTCGCCGGTTACTCTACCGGCGACAGTGTGTCCGACAACAGTGAAAAGGCCGGTAAAGAACATATAGGTCGCCATAATGTCTTTAATTTCCGTTTTTGAAAGATCGTCGTTTGATGATGAGTAGAGCCCGACGAGTGGACCATGTACATTGAACGAGGCGCCAAAGAACCCTGCCACAAGTCCGGTAGCCGTTCCTGTCACATTTCCTGTCGGTAAGATGTACCCTTTGAAAAATAAACCGTAGAGCGCGTATGTGATAAGAAAGATGCTCAATATAACCATAAGTAGCTGTTCGTTAAGTAGATGTAAAAACATCATTCCCAAGGTTACGCCGATTACTGAACCAATAAGGAGTGGCCGTGTGTATTTCAAAATATTTTTTGTTTTTGTACGCAGTGCAACTATTCCCGTTGCGGTTGTGGAAATAATAGCAACAAGCGGTATCGCAACTGATAACGGTAAGAGGAACGGCAAAAGCGCCATTGATATTGTTGCAACGCCGAATCCGGTTAGCTCCGGTGCAATACCGGCGATAAAAAAGGCGATTGCGAAATATATATATTCAAGACCCATAGTATAATAGCTGTTTTATTAATTTAATAGATGTCCTAATAATTTCTTCACCGATTACGAGCATCCGGCAAAGTTAGTTTTGGTATCATAATGACTGCGGTGATAAGAATGATGGTGATAATTTTTTCATACACTAACGGAGATATTGTTCCACGTTCGCTTCATGTTCTTCTAGTGTTACTGAACAGTGAATTTTACCCTCGCCGTCATGGAGATAATAAAAGCAGTCGGTTGCTTCAGGGTAGAGAACTGCTTCAATGGCGGCGATACCAGGATTATTGATCGGATGCGGCGGGAGACCTTTATAAATATAAGTGTTGTACAGAGAATCTATGCTTCTTGTGTCACTTCCGCCAATTAATGTCCACCAATCATCAATACCGCGATACTCAACTTTTGGTTGAAGCATTTCTGGATTGAAGCAGATATCGTTCTCTGTATTGCGTGCATAGCTGTCGGGATCTTCACACGGATCGTCTTTGTATGCGAGTCGGGTGTCACGCGCGTATTGCACTGTCGCATCAATATCGAGCTTCTGGTCATTAAGGAGCCGGTTCCAGATAATACCTGCAATGAGTGACATATCGTCTTTACCAGCCGCCTCTCTCTGCACAAGTGAGGCGATTTTGAGGAGTGTCGTCCATTTAATGTTTTGCTTATTTGTCTCTGCTAAATATGGCGCAAATACCTCATTAAACTTGGATCGAAGTCGATTAGCTACTTGGAGTGATTCTTCGTCAGTCGGAATGAGATAGGTGTCCGGAAAATACACACCTTCTACCTCATCAAACTTCATAGATGTATGGGTATTTACCCAGTTGCTTTTTTCTTGATCTGTCCATCCGAGCGTATCCGCAAGTAGTTCAGCAATCTGCTCTTTCCGCCATCCTTCGGGAATGACTACCCACTTCATATATGGTTCCTTCTTCAAAACATTCGCTACTTCAAAAACAGTCATTGACTTAGAAAGTTTATATGCGCCTGATTGTATGCAGTCTACACACCGTGATGAGATACGCCAGGAAAATGCAATGTGAAAACCCAACGTACTTTTTATAAATCTCTTTTCTTTGAGTAGCTCTGCGATCTCTCGTGAATCATCGATATTTTTTTTATTGTGATCTTTTTCAGTACTTGTTGGTATCGTAAATTGTTCAAGCTCCCCAGTTTTTTGTGGAGCGCTAAATAATGAGAAATATAGAAAGGCTAAGCCAATTACAAGTATGCTACCTAGCGTGACGACGAGAAGGACTTTGTATTTTAAGTCTCGTATGAAAAGCATGTCTTCATAATACGGAATTTTTGGTTTTTTCTCAATTTATTCCGTGGCGAGCGTTATTTTTTTATTTTTGTAGTTCAGGCGACTTCGCATGCCGCCCGATATCCACGTCGTTTTCTTCCACTAGCTCATTACTAGATTTGTTGTTCCCGTTTTTCTGCAGGTACAACAACCTATAGGCCAAGGATCATCAGTAGGAACTTCTTATTTTGATTGGAGTCATTTATTTTTCTCTATTATTTTTAAATAAAAAGCCTCGGTCGGAATAAAATAGATAGTAGAGTTTTGGTTATATGATAGAATTAGTTTATGGATGAAAAACTGAAAAAATATATAGAAGACTTAAGAAGGTCTGGACAAAGCGACGATGAAATTAAACAGACTTTATTAGCTGCAGGATGGAATGAGGTAGATATTGGAGATATAACCGAACACAGCTCTCTAAGTAGTAAGTGGCTAGATTTTAACAAAAAAAGTTCCATATATAGTATAAAAATTTTAAGAGAAATTATTCTTTTCTATTTGCCTATTCTCTATTTAGGCATGGCCTCAATCCTTTATTTCTTTAGAAGAGAGGATACATATATGGTTATAAAGGTTCTTACAAGTTTTAAGGTTAGTACCACAGCAGGTTATTTTGTATTTAATATTATTCAATTTTTACTTATTGAGATGGTTTTTATTGCGAGTTACTTATCTATAAAATATTGGCAAAAGGGTGCTGAAAAATTAAACCCCCATGACTGGAAATCTCATGCTAAATATAATTTTATGACTAATCTCAAGGTAAGATTAGTTGTATATATGTTAGTTTTTTTTATGTTTATAATGTTATTTATAATATTGAGTAGTTTATCTTGGTATTAAAGAAATCTATCTATTTATCAAGCCGTTTGATATGGTATCTTTATTCTATCTTGAGTAAAGACGCGCAAAGTCTATATTCTAAAAAGCAAAATTATACCATTTAATAGAGATGAATATATTTTCTTGGAATATAAATAAAAAATATGTAGTGAATCCTTCTGAAATTGCCAAAGAAATCCAGTTAGGCAAGGCAGTGCTTTTAGATGTACGCACTAAAGAAGAATTAGATGATGAAGGGTACGCAGAGAATGCAACTCATTTTAATATTACAAGAATGGAAAATGGAGAATTACCAAATATTTCAAAAGAAATAAAAGTCTATATCTATTGTAGGTCAGGTGGCCGAGCAGAAAGGGTTAAAAATATCCTTTTAGATAATGGTTTTGCTAATGTGATTAATATAGGGGGATTATCTGATTGGATAAAATGTGGCGGTAAAGTAATAAATAATTTATGAAAATATATTCTTGGAATGTTAATGGAATAAGAGCCGTTCATAAGAAGGGTTTATTTACTAAATTTATAGAAAAAGAAAATCCTGATATTTTATGCCTTCAAGAAACAAAGGCAATGCAAAATCAATCAGAAGTAGATTTGCCCGAATATGAAGAATATTGGCACTCAGCCGACAGAAGAGGATATTCTGGCACTGCTATTTTTACAAAATTTAAACCATTAAAAGTTATTAATGGATTTCCTGAAGACATAGTTAAGAAATTTAAATTAGAAGATGATGGCTATGGCGACCCCGCTAAAGAGGGAAGAGTTATTACCGCGGAATTTGATAAATTCTTTTTAGTTACTGTTTATACTCCTAATGCTAAAGATGATTTAAGTAGAATTATTTTACGACACAAGAAATGGGACCCGGCTTTTTTAGCTTATTGTAAGAAATTAGAAAAAACTAAACCGGTTATTTTTTGTGGGGATTTAAATGTGGCTCATATGCCTGAAGACTTAGCTCGTCCTAAAGAAAATGAGGGGAATAAGGGATTTACTAAAGAAGAAAGAGAAGGGTTTCAAAATTTTATTGACTCAGGATTTATAGATACTTTTAGATTGTTTAATAAAGGAAATGGGTTTTATACTTGGTGGACGCATTGGGCCAATGCTAGGGCTCGTAATGTCGGCTGGCGTATAGATTATTTTTTAGTTTCTAAAATTTTAAAAAATAAAATAAAATCCGCCAAGATTCACTCAGATATTATGGGATCTGATCATTGCCCTGTTAGTATAGATATAAATAATTAAAATTAAATATGTTAAAATCTAACTATGGATCATCACAAAATTAAAAAGATAAATAAGAACCAAATTTCTGAGGACATTATGGAGCAGATGCCACTTGCTATTCAAGTATTTGCCCCCGATGGACAATCAATCTCTGCTAATAAGGCTTGGGAGCTTCTTTGGGGAGAAAGTAGAGATTATTTAAGTGATTATAATATTTTAAAAGACCCGCAATTTATAAATTCTCCTCTTTTCAAAAATTATCTCAAGGCCTTTGAAAAAGGAGAAGTAATTTATGCTGGAGAATTTTTTTATGATCCATCTAAAATTAATAAGCCAGGACGCTCTCGTTGGCTAGATATCAATCTTTATCCAATTAAGGATAAAGACGGAAAAGTTTTGGAGGTAGTCCAAACTCTTGATGATATTACTGATACTAAGGACGCAAAAACAATGCGTGATAGATTTAAAATTATGATTGAAAATTCTACTGATTTTATTAGTATAGCTACCGTGAATGAAGAAATTATTTATCTTAATGAAGCTGGTAAAAAAATTATAGGACTATCAGAAGATGATGATGTTACTAGTATGGAGATTAAAGATTTTCATCCAGATTGGGCATATAAAGCATTAAAAGAAGATGCAATCCCTAAATTAATGAAAGGAGAAGTTGCACTAGGAGAGACTGCGCTTTTGCGCGCTGACGGGCATGAGGTTCCTGTTTTTGCTTCCGGTGTAATTAATAAATTACCAAATGGGGAAATTGATTTTATTGGAATTATTGCTAGAGATATGACAGAAATTAAAAAGATAAATGATGAACTTAAGAATAAGATTAAGCAGTCAGAAAAAACAAACAAATATATGGTTGATAGAGAGTTAAGAATGATTGATCTTAAAGAACAATTAAAAAAGAAAAATAAAGAGAATTAATGAACAGCGGAGCTCAAGCAAATCTTTATGAAAAAAGAACTAAGCTTTATCATTTCTTTTTTATTAATTTTTTAGGATTAGGAAGGAAATTTTATTCTTTTTTAAAAAATAGAATTTAAATATTTTTCTAATTTTTAGTTCGAGACTGCTTTGGCGATAGAAATTAAAAAATAATATGTTATAATATTGCTTATGAATACGAAATCATTAATATATATATTTATCGTAGCTATGATTATTGCTGCAATTTATTTTATTGTAACCGCAGAAAGAATGCCGGGGGAATTAGATGTATTTGCTCAGTGCTTAGCTGAGAAAGAAGCAATATTTTATGGCGCATTTTGGTGCCCTCATTGTCAGAACCAGAAAAAGATGTTTGGAAAATCTGCCGACTTACTTCCGTACGTTGAATGCTCAACTCCTAATGGCAGAGGCCAACAACAGGTGTGTATAGATGAAGAAATTACTGGTTATCCAACTTGGGAGTTTGTTGATGGTAGTAGATTAAGCGGAGAAATTTCTTTGACAACTCTAAGCGAAAAAACAGGTTGTGAATTACCTTATTAATAAATAAAAATATGACAGAATATTTTACTCAAACTTTATCGATATTAACTATTTTAGGACAAGTATCTATTCTAGTTTTATTTTTTGCTTATTTAAATGGCCAAGAAAAGATTCTTAAATTTGTTAGTGAAAAGTCTTTAGTTTTTGGTTTTATTATTGCTTTAGTAGCCACTTTAGGTAGCTTAACTTACTCTGAAATTATTGGTTATGATCCATGTAAACTCTGTTGGCTTCAGAGAATATTTATCTACCCACAGACGGTTTTACTTGGTTTAGCCTTATGGAAAAAAGATTATAGTATTGGAGTTTATAGCTTGGTTTTATCAGTAATTGGTGGATTTATAGCTGGTTATCATTATTTGCTTCAAGTAGGATTTGCTCCAGCTTTATCATGTGATTCAGTTGGTTATTCTGTATCATGTTCACAAAGATTTGTTATGAGTTATGGATATATAACTATTCCGATGATGGCTCTTACAGCCTTTATGATGCTCGCAGTAATTATGGTTGTACATATGAAATATTCTAAAAACAAAGTCAATAAAATTAATAATAAAAATTATGGAAAATAAATTACCAGTAATAGGGCGATGCCCAGAAGATCTAGAGTTTGAGATCTATTATAAAAATAAAATTAGCAAGAAAAAATTATCTGATTATAGAGGGAAGTGGTTAATATTATTTTTTTATCCAGCTGATTTTACTTTTATTTGTCCGACAGAGCTAGAAGAAATGGCAGATAACTATGCAGAATTTCAAAAACTAGGAGCAGAAGTGTTAAGTGTAAGCACAGATACAGCTTTTGTTCATAAGGCTTGGCATGATAATTCACCAGCTATTAAAAAGATTAAATATCCAATGGCTGCTGACCCAACAGGGGCCCTTTCTTATGAATTTGGCGTTTATATTCCTAAAGAAGGATTGGCCTTAAGAGGAACTTTTGTTTTAAATCCTAAGGGCGAAGTTTCTTTTTATGAAGTAAATAATAATGATATTGGTAGGAACGCAGACGAGCTTCTAAGAAAGCTTCAGGCTGCTATTTATGTGAAGTCTCACAAGGGCAATGTCTGCCCAGCAAGTTGGAAGCCCGGTAAAAAAACTTTAAAACCAGGGATAGATTTAATTGGAAAGATTTAAAAATAAACGGATCACTTATAAAGGAGTGATCCTTTTATTTTAGGGGTTAAACGGGTCAATGCTAAGGCATTGACCCGTTTATTTTTTATTATTACTATCTATATAGTTCTTAAATTCTAGAGAGGCGAAAATGCCTAACAAGAGCTTGAAGCGGATTACTCCCGAGGGAGGATATGGTGGAGTTTGTTCTGGTATTGCTTACTGGTTAGAGATACCTACTTGGGTAGTGAAATTGGTTTGGATTATCCTTCTTGTGATATTCCCGCCGATTATTTTTCTTTATGTTGCTCTTGCTTATATATTACCGAAATATGATGAAATTCCTGAAGATTATAAAAAGGTGTGTGAGTAATGCAAAATAATTGCCTTTATGTAAAGATAATTTGGGAATAAATTTAAAGCGGCTATAAGCCGCTTTTTGCATATCAGATTTATTTTGTCTCAGGCTAAGGTGAATAAGTTTGACTAATAGTAAAAACTGTTTTAAAGTATTTTCAGCTCTTAAATTAGTTATAGGAGAAAAGAAGTATGTGTGAAAACGGAAAAATTTCAGTTGATGGAAGTATGCTTACTATATTTAGTAAATATCTTGGAGAGCAACTTATTGGAGATCTTCAGATGATTTTTTGCGTTAATAGTAGCATTCCTCTTACCGCAGATATTTTAGATAAGGGGACTGTTGAATTGCGAAGATTTTCTGATCTTAGTAAGTTATTTAGTGCTACTAAGATTACTTTGCGAGAATTTAAACTTTTAGCTCAAGAGATGGGATTTAAGAAAACAAAGAACCCTTATGTTTATGAAAAGCTTTCTGAAGTTACGCCCGAAGAAGAAGAAATCGCTCAGCGACTGGCTCTTCCGTTAGAAAAAACTATTTTTGAGATAGTCAATCTTTCAGAAGAAGAATTATTGGAAAAATTTCAAGACAAGCTTCTTTATGTTTCTACCCTAAGAACTATTAGTCAGATTGAAGAGCATGAATATAATGCTGAAATAGCCGATGATATTAAACTTCTTTTAAAAGCCAGACTTAAAAGAATCAGAAAAGAAATTTAATTTAAAAACCCGCTAGAAAAGGCGGGTTTTTTTATTTGACTTTTTATTAAAAATAAGATATTATGTTATCAGTTCATTCCAAAGGAGGTTCGGTAATGATAGGTTTTTTAATCATATTGTTAATGATCGTTGCAATGGTATTTTTTCTTAAATGGCTGGAAGAGACCAGCGATTCTGCATTTACTATGCCCTTGTGTGCCACAATTTGTTTTTTTGTCGCTTTAGGACTTTTCTATTCTAAATTTAGATCGACTTCTGAAAACAATAAACAAGAAGCATCTAAAAAAGAATTGACAGCGAATGAAAGATACAGATTACGCCAAGACACAAGAAGTTATAAAGCAATTCAAGAGATGCGCTATTTCCAAGACAAGAGGACGGAGCTCTGCTTCGCCGCTCATTCTGAAGGAACCCAAAAAATGATGGCTACCGTGCCTTGCGAAAAAGTCAAAGATTATCTTTTTGTTCCGCCTAAGGAAAAATAAGATAAAGGCCGCCTTATTACAAGGCGGCTTTTTTATTTATTTTTTATGTTAAAATGATATTAAGTAATTAATTTTAATATTTAAATATATGAAGCACGAATTACCTAAATTAGCGTATTCTTACGATGCGCTTGAGCCTTACATGGATAAGGAGACAATGGAACTCCACCATGGCAAGCATCATCAAGCTTATACAAATAAGATGAATGCAATTTTAGAAAAATATCCAGAACTTACAGAAATCCCAGAAGAATTAATGGCCAAGCTAGATAGCTTATCAATGGATGAAAAAGATAAAAAGGATTTTATTAATCATGGCGGGGGATATATTAACCATAAATTATTTTTTAATATTCTCGGCCCGCAAAAAGAAGTAGATGAAAAATTACTTGAAGAAATTAAAGAAAATTTTGGTTCCGTGGAAGAGATGAAAAAACAAATGAGTGATGCCGCGGCTACTCATTTTGGTAGTGGTTGGGCATGGCTAGTAAGAAATAAGGATAATAAATTAGAGGTTTATCCTACTTCTAATCAAGATTCTCCACTGCTTAAAGGAGACACTCCAATTATCTGTATTGATGTTTGGGAGCATGCTTATTATCTTAAATATCAAAATCGTCGCCCAGAATATATAGAAAATTTATGGAATATTATTAAGTTAGTTTAAAAATGGATAAAAAATTATTTATACCAATATTATTAGGGACGATGAGAGAGGGAAGAGAAAGTGAAAAAGTTGCTAAATATCTTTATTCTCAATTAGAAAAACATTCTGAAATAGAAACTCAGATTTTTGACGTTCGAGAAATGAAATTCCCTTTAAATAATGAGGGGCAAAAATTAAAAGAATTAAATACAGACTATAGAGACGCGATTATTCGCGCCGATGGACTTATTATTGTTTCTCCAGAATATAATCATGGGTACCCCGGCAGTTTAAAAATGGCTCTGGATATATTATTAAAAGAATATATCCACAAAGCTGTTGGTATTTGCGCTGTTTCTATTGGTGGGTTTGGAGGTGCTAGAATGATTGAACAGTTAGTTGGTGTGGTGCGCGAGCTTGGAATGCAAGTAACTTTTACCGACCTAAATGTTTCTAGAGTAGGAGATATGTTTAACGAAGATGGTAGTTTAAAGGATGAAAAATTTTTAGAAAGAGTTGATGCATTTTTTGAAGAGCTTGTTTGGATGGCTAAAACACTTCGTTATGGTCGAGAAAATTTTTCAAGCAAGTATCATAAGTAATATATAAATAATTATGGTAATGGATGAAGTAATTAAAAATTTTACAAAACAATTTGAATACAGCCCAGAGATTATTAATGGGGGTAATTTAAAGAAATATAAAAAATTTATTGTTGTGGGAATGGGCGGTTCAAATCTGGCTCCTGATTTAATCAAATTAAGAAATCCTAAATTAGATATTTATGCGCATAGAAACTATGGTCTGCCAGATTGGGATAAAAAGGTTTTAAAAGAAAGTCTAATTATTTTAAATTCTTATTCTGGTAATACGGAAGAAGTTTTAGAATCCTTTAAAATAGTTAACAAAAATAAATATCCAATGGTTGCCGTATCTACTGGAGGTAAACTATTAAAGTTGGCGATGAAATATAAAAAACCATATATTCAGATGCCAGACGAAGGAATCCAGCCAAGGATGGCTCTTGGTTTTAATATGGTGGCTATATTAAAAGCCATGGGTGAAACGGCTATGGTAAATGAATTAAAAAAGCTAACTATTTCATTAAAACCTCATGAAATAGAAAGAGTTGGTAAGTCTTTAGCTAGAAAATTAAGAGACCACGTGCCGGTAATTTATTCTTCAAAAAAGAACTTTCCAATTGCCTATAATTGGAAAGTTAAATTTAACGAAACTGCTAAAATACCAGCATTCACTAATAAGTTTCCTGAATTAAATCACAATGAAATGACTGGGTTTGATGTTGTGTCTAAGACGGCTCATCTTTCTAATGTATTTAGTTTTGTTTTTTTAAAAGATATGACAGATAATCCTAAAATATCTAAGAGAATGAATGTGACAGAGAGATTATATAGAGAAAGAAGGTTGCCAGTAGAAGTAGCTATGCTTAATGGCAAAAGCCCATTTCATAAAATGTTTTATTCTTTGCTTCTTGCTGATTGGACAGCTTATCATACCGCTAAAGAATATGGGGTAGATCCTGAAGCCGTGCCGATGGTTGAAGATTTTAAGAAATTGATTAAATAAATTCGTTACCTTTATATTTATCGGAGTGTATATAGATAATAAAATTAAATGTTATAATTAAGTTATGGAAAATAATTCAACACCAAAAGACTTGTTCTTACACCTACTTAATGTAGGAGCTCTTTATATGAGCGCCGTAGCAATTATTACTTTGCTATTTCAGTATATTAATATTTATCTACCTGACCCATTGCAACCCTTATACTATCAATCTGTTGCAGGCTCAATTAGGTGGTCTATGGCCGTACTTATAATAGTATTCCCATTATATATGTACATTTCTAAGTTGTTGCAACAAGATTATTCTGCAAATCTAGAAAAAAAAGAACTTAAAATAAGAAAGTGGTTAGTTTATCTAACTTTATTTATTGCAGCGATTGTTATTACTGTGGATTTAGTAACTCTTGTTTATAACTTTTTAGGAGGAGATTTAACTATGAGATTTTTCTTTAAAATAATAGTAGTTCTTGGTGTTGCGACTGAGATATTTATTTATTATCTTTGGGATTTAAAAAATAGATTTAGTGGCAACCAATTAAGGAATATGGCTTGGATAGTATCGGGATTTATTTTAGTAGCTGTTGTATTTGGCTTTTTCTCTGCCGGATCACCATTAAAAGCTCGCATGGTTCGTTTTGATGAAGAAAGAGTTAATGATTTAGTAATGATTCAAGCCCAATTAGTTAATTATTGGCAACAAAAAGACAAATTACCAGATTCATTAGGTGATTTAAGAGATAGTTTGTCTGGATTTGCTGTTCCTCAAGACCCAGCGACAGGAGAAGATTATGGTTATGTAAAATCAGGCGATTTAAGCTTTAGTCTTTGTACTACTTTTGATTTAAGTTCAGACGATATTCTTGGTCAAAGCATTGCCGCTCGTTATGAAAAAGCTTATCAAGAAAATTGGGATCATGAGGCAGGGGAAATGTGTTTTGAAAGAGAGATAGATCCAGAATTATATGGTGGCGAAGAAAATAGATTTAAACCACTTCCAGTTTACTAATGAACGACTTTGCTCTAAGTATATTTAAATTAATAACTCTTCTTTTTTCTGTTGTAGTTCATGAAGTTTCTCATGGAATTGCCGCATATAGATTAGGGGATAATACTGCTAAATCAGAGGGTAGACTAACTTTAAATCCTTTGAAACACATCGATCCAGTGGGCTCTGTGTTTTTGCCTTTATTTTTACTTTTAGTTAATAGCCCTGTTCTTTTTGGTTGGGCCAAGCCCGTCCCATTTAATCCTTATTTTTTAAGAGATCCTAAAAAGGGCTCTGCTATTATCGCTGCCGCTGGGCCATTAAGTAATTTAACTCTTGCTCTAGTTTTTGGATTAATTATTAGAATTATTACCCCTTTCGTAGATTTTCAAGTTATAGGATCGGGAATGTTTTTTATCTTGATGCTCCAAATAGTAGTTTTTTATAATGTTTTATTAGCAGTATTTAATTTAGTTCCTATTCCACCTCTTGACGGCTCTAAGCTTTTATTTGGTATTTTGCCTCCAAAATACTATAAAGTTCAGCAGTTTTTAGAGCAGTATGGTATGATGATTTTATTAATTTTTATCTTTTTTGGCGTGGGGATTATATTTCCGATAATTTTTGGAATTTTTAGATTAATAGTAGGCCCGAATATACTTCTCTAATAATAAAAACTCCTTGTAAGAAGTAGTTTTTTTATGCTTTACTGAAAGCAGACCTTTCAAAATCTTAGAGAGCTAGAAATGAAAAAGACTTTTGCGATAATTATTAGTCTTTCTTTTTTGATTAATCCTTTTTTTATTAATCAGTCTAATAGTGCCGATCTAGAAATAGAAAAACCCCAATACATAGGGTCTAGAAATAAACCCGCTATGCATAATAGTGAGTCAGTTATTCCGGTTAATAATGACCTGACTGCAATTAAGCTTTTTGTAGAAATAGCATTTATGTTTGAACGATTTTATTATAAAGATATCACTAAGATGGAATTTTTAGAAAAAGTTCTTGATGGTGGCGTATCCTCTATAGATAGATATAGTTCCTATGATGGTGCTGCGGAAACTAAAGACTTTAATAAAAAAATCGAGGGTCATTTTGTTGGCATCGGTATAGAAATCGGGCAAAAAGATATTGATGGTAATAGTTATTTGGCTATTATGTCAGTTTTTGATGATTCGCCCGCAGATAAGGTTGGTCTTAAAGCCGGTGATCTCATTATAGGAGTTTCTCCCGATGGAACTAAGAGGGGCCTAATCAGCACCATGGATATGAATATAGATACGTTAATCAAAAATATAAAAGGAGAAGCTGGAACTAAAGTTCTTTTTCGTCTTAAAAGAAGCGGTAAATATTTTAATATTTTAGTAATCCGCGATGATATTAAGGTAACAATTATTTCTTCCGAAATGATTAAGCCTAAAATCGGTTATCTTAGAATTAGAGAATTTTTTGGAAGAGAATTTATTGAAGATATTAAATTATCACTTTGGGCAATGACCCAAAGTAGAGCAGAAGTTGTCATTATTGATTTACGCAATAACCCCGGCGGCTTCATTAAAGACGCCTTGGGCTTAATTAATTTACTCCGCAAAGATGCTAGCGCCGTTCTTAATCCTCCTCTCGTCTATGAAAAGACAAAAAGAGGCGAGGAAAGCTACACGGGTAGTCTTGATGATGCCGGTAAATATAAGAATTTTAAATTAATAATTTTGACTAACGGCGGTAGTGCCAGCGCCTCTGAATTAACCACGGCTTATTTAAAGGGATATTGTGGGGCAGTTGTTGTGGGTAAAACAACTTTTGGTAAAGGAGTTGGTCAGTATCTATTACCGCTTAGTAATGGTGGTTCGCTTCGAGTAACTTCTTTCGAATATTTCGTCGGTCCTAATAAAATAAAAGTTAATCACATAGGCGTTAAACCAGATTATGAAGTTGAAGATTTGACCAATACAAAAAAAGACGAACAGCTTGATAAAGCTCTGGAATTAGCTAATGGAATGCTTTCTAAATAAAATTTATAGGCGAGTCTTGTACTCGTCTTTTTTATTGTTGACAAAATAATAAATACTTTGCTACTATATACCTTATCTATGCCCGGTGACTACAGTTGCGACAGGATGCAATTCTTTTCGTAGATAGTCTCTGGGTTAGTAAAATTAAAATTAAATTAATTAATATATATTTAACTGCCGCACTGCATCTTAAAAAGTAGTCGCGGTTGTAGTACCGGGTATGCCAACAATTAGACAATTGCTCAAAAGGGGCAGAAAAGATAAATCAAGAAAAACTGATTCTGTTGCAATGGGGCGTTATTTTAATTATTTAAGAAATAAACCAGTTAAAGGAAATTCGCCTTTTAAAAGAGGTGTTTGTTTAAAGGTATTTACTACCACTCCTAAAAAACCTAACTCAGCATTACGTAAAGTTGCTCGTGTTCGTTTGACTAATGGTATGGAAGTGTCAGCTTACATCCCAGGAGAAGGACACAACTTACAAGAACACTCTGTTGTTCTTATTCGCGGTGGCAAAGTTAAAGATTTACCAGGTGTACGTTACCACATAGTAAGAGGTAGATTAGATACATCTGGTGTAGAAGGAAGAAAACAGCAAAGATCTAAATATGGAGCAAAAAAACCTAAAGCACAATCATAAATCATGAGAAAAAAAAGAAATTATAAAAGAGAGTATATTCCAGACGCTAAATTTAATAGTGTAATTTTGGCACGTTTTATTAACTATATAATGGAAGACGGTAAAAAAGCCGTAGCAGAAAAGATAATGTATAATACTTTTGATATTTTAGAAAAAGAAACAAAAGAAAAACCAATGGATGTATTTAACAGGGCTCTTGAAAATGTTTCTCCTATCGTTGAAGTAGTAACAAAAAGAGTTGGTGGTGCTAACTATCAAGTCCCTAGAGAAGTTCGTCCCGATAGAAAATTCACTCTTGCTGCTAGATGGATAATTGAATCTACTCGTAAAAAGAGTGGTAAAGCTTTTTCCAAGAGATTGGCGGAAGAACTTATTGCAGCTTCTAAAAACGAAGGTGCAGCCATTAAGAAGAAACAAGATACTCATAGAATGGCCGAGGCTAATAGAGCATTTGCTCATTTTGCTAGATAAATTTATGGAGGAAGGTCTTAAATTTGAATCTATAAGAGGCAAGAGAAGAGAGAGAGGTATTGAAAAAGAGGTTAAGCAAGAAAAGAAAAAGCATGATATAGAGTCTTTGAAGGAAGTTTTAGATAAATTTTTAGCCTTAGAGGATATTCCAAAGACTACTTATGAACAGCAAAATGAATTTTTAGAGAAGTCTCAAAATATAGATGATCCTGAAGAAAAAAAGAGATATGGAGAGCTATATGAAAAGAGTAGAATGCATAAATTTGTAGGTAATAAATTAGTTGGTCCATTAATGGCTACTGAAATAGCTTTAGACGATGAGAATTTAAAATTATCAGTTTCTAAAGAACAAAAAAAAGAAATTTTGGAAAGAGTTACTGCCGTAAGAGAATTAATAGACAAAGAAAGAGCGACTGGTATGACTCAAGAAATAGTAGATGAAGTCGTTGATATTTCAAAAACAATGAAAAAATATTTAAAATAAAAAAATGGCAAGAAAATATCCGATGGAAAAAGTAAGAGATATAGGCATCATCGCCCATATCGACGCAGGTAAAACAACCGTTTCAGAACGAGTTCTTTTTTATACTGGTGTATCTCATAAAATAGGCGAAGTTCACGAAGGTGAAGCGGTAATGGACTGGATGGATCAAGAAAGAGAGCGTGGTATTACTATTACTTCTGCCGCTACGACTTGCTTTTGGATTCCTTCTTATGAAAGAGAAGGGGGTAAGCCTATTGAAGAATTAAAAAAAGATCACGAATATCGTATTAACATTATTGATACTCCTGGGCATATTGATTTTACTGTAGAGGTAAAAAGATCACTCCGCGTATTAGACGGAGCTGTTGTAGTATTTGATGGTGTTGCTGGTGTAGAGCCTCAATCAGAAACTAACTGGCGCTATGCTGATGAATATAAAGTACCTAGAATTTGTTTTATTAATAAGTTAGACAGAATGGGTGCTAATTTTGATAATGATATGAAGTCTATCCATGAACGTTTAACTCCTGATGCAATTCCTCTTCAACTTCCTATTGGTTATGAGGCTAGTTTTTCTGGAGTTGTTGATTTATTAAAAATGAAATCAATTACTTTTGAAGGAGATAAGGGCGAAAAAATGGTAGAAGGAGAAATTCCAGCTGATATGAAAGAAAAAGCAGAGGTGGCTCACAATGCTTTAATTGAGAAAATTGTTGAAAATGATGATGAATTAATGACTGCTTATTTAGACGGCAAAAAACCTGAACTAGCAGACTTAAAGAGAGTTTTAAGAAAAGCTACTATCGCTAACACAATTGTTCCTGTTTTTTGCGGAACTGCTCTAAAGAATAAGGGTGTTCAGTTAGTTCTTGATGCTGTTATTGATTACTTGCCATCCCCATTAGACCTTCCTCCAGTAAAAGGAACAAGTCCAAAAGATGATTCAATTTTAGAAAGACATCCAAAAGATGAAGAGCCTTTAGCTGCGTTAGCTTTTAAAGTTGCCACCGATCCTTTCGTTGGATCACTTACTTTCTTCCGTGTTTATTCTGGAGTTATGAAAAAAGGAAGTTATATTTTAAATTCAACTAAAGACAAACAAGAGCGCGTTGGTAGAATTGTACGAATGCATTCAAATAACAGAGAAGAGGCAGATGAAATTCCAGCAGGAGATATCGCTGCTATCGTAGGACTTAAAGAAACTACAACTGGAGACACTCTTTGTGATCCAGAAAATCCAATTATTTTAGAAAAAATTATTTTTCCAGAACCAGTTATTTCTGTTCGCGTAGAACCTAAGACTAAAGCTGACCAAGAAAAAATGGGTATCGCTCTTCGCAGATTAGCCGAAGAAGATCCTACCTTTAAAGTTAGTGGTGATCCAGATACTGGTGAAACAATTATTGCTGGTATGGGTGAACTTCACCTAGATGTTCTTGTAGAAAGAATGAAAAGAGAATTCAAAGTTGAAGCCTCTATCGGTCGTCCTCAAGTAGCTTATAGAGAAACTATTAAAGGATCTGCTGATGCAGAACATAAATATGTTAAGCAATCAGGTGGTAAAGGACAATATGGTCATGTACTTCTTAAAGTTGAACCAAGTGAAGTTGGTAAGGGCTTTGAGTTCGTAGATGCTGTTAAAGGAGGATCTATCCCATCAGAATTTATTCCAGCTGTTAAAAAAGGTGTTAGAGAATCTTTGGATAAAGGTGTTGTAGCCGGTTATCCAATCACTGATGTTAAAGTTACTCTTTATGATGGTTCTTATCATGATGTAGACTCTTCTGAAATGGCTTTCAAGCTTGCTGGCTCTATGGCATTCCAAGAGGCGGCTAAAAAAGCCAAACCAATTATTCTTGAACCTATTATGAAAGTTCAGGTTATTGTTCCAGCAGAATTCTTTGGCGATATTACTGGCGACTTAAGTTCTAAGAGAGGTAGAATCGAATCCATGGATGATAGAAGCGGTGCTAAAGTTATTGATTCTAAAGTTCCTCTATCAGAAATGTTCGGGTATGCAACCAATCTCCGCTCTCTTACACAGGGCAGAGGAGCATTTAGTATGGAATTTTCACATTATGAAGAGGTACCTAAGAACGTGGCAGAGTTGATAAAAGAGGGCAAAAAATAAAAGTATGTCCCGATTTTGTATAAATTAAGAATATTCTTTTGTTATATCTTAAAATCTTTTTCTTCATCAAAATACTACATAGGTAGTACTAAAAATATCGAAGAAAGATTAAAATTACATAATTCTAAAAAAGTACGCTCAACGCAATCTGATTCCCCTTGGGAAATAGTATTTTTTGAATCATTCGATTTATTAAGTGATGCTAGAAGAAGAGAGTTGCAAATAAAGAAATGGAAGAGTAGAAAGGCGATTGAACGTTTGATAAAATATTCTTAATTTATTTACAAAATCGAGGATCCACGACTTTAATAAAATTAAAGTCGGGAGAATTTTCTAACTATGAAGAAGTTCCAAACAGCGTTGCTGAACTTATCAAAGAAGGGAAAAAATAAGAAATACGAGGGTCAAAAACCCTAGTAAAATAAACAAAATAAACGGGTCAATCCATTGACCCGTTTATTTAATTTAATAAAAAATCATCTTCTTTAATTATAAATACATTATTTTTTGTTTGACAGAATATATTTTTATTTTATATATTATAAGAACCTTGAAAATCTAAAAGAGGCAATAATATGACTATCAAAAAATGGCCGCCAATTTCTATCGGCACTCGAGTAAAAACCCTCAAAGAAAACTCTAATATTACTGATTGGAGAATAGAAGCCCGTGCATCTCGTCAGTGGAATGTCTATGGCACGGTTGTGAGATACCATGATTCACATGGTCTTTCGTATGAGGTGCGCCATCAAGACGGAACTATTGGTCACTATGATCCAAGTGAAATAAGATTATTGCATCTTTTTTAATTTTTATCATCCCCGCGCTTTTAAAGACGGGGATTTTTTAATAAAAAACCACCTTATTGAGGTGGTTTAATTTTTTATGGAGACCAATGATAGAAGCCGTAGCCGATTGTTAAATTATGATGCCATTCATAAGGAAGAAAATATTTTATTGTAACGGCAAGCAGGGCATGAAATAAGGCTAGAGGATATAAATTTCTATTTCTTTGCCAATAATAGGCACTTAGATAGCCACCAATAAAAGTAGCAATAAATAAAGTGGGATTAGGTAGATGAATTATCGCAAAAAGCAATGCAGTAATAGATCTGGTTTTAATCCCATTTATTTTAGAGCCGATTCTATTAATAAAATACCCATTCATCCAAAGCTGTTGAAGCAAGGCCCAAAAGTAATATCCGATAAAAACAGTAATGGCCGGAATAATCGGAATAGTAGATAAAACGCGTGGATTAAAATAAAATCCAAGTCCAACAACGAATATCCAAAGCTGAAAAAAGGTAAGAATAATTTCTTTATTGTCATAAGGAACTCTCATTTTAAGAGTTATCCTTCTTAGACCAAGTATTTCTAGTGTATAGAAAAAGGCTGCTTTTCTTTTTTGGTTTAGCGGGATATTGGAAAATCTTCCTGGTTGGTGTTCAGCGTTGTATTTTAGAGCTTCACAATAATCTCTTTTATACCAACTATAAAAAGCTAGTGATATGGGTAGAGCAGTGGCTAAGAAGGTTATAAAACCCATTCCGTCAAAGACCCAGATTCTTATTTCTGCTAAGACAAATATTAAAAACACTTCAAGAAGTGGATTCAATTTTATCTCCTTAATATGTCAATTAAATGCTATTTATAAGCTACCAATATATAAGATTCCTGTAAATGACAATTTGACTTTTTATTAAATATAAGATATTATATCATCAGTTCTATAAATAAGGCCTATTCGGCCAAAGAGGAGGTAAATATGTTAAAAAGCTTATTTAGTAACAAGCAAGCGGAAAAGGCGGTATTAATTTCTTCTGGGACAATAGGCATAGACATTGACGAAATCGCCAAAAGAGATCCAAAGAGGGCTGAAAAGCTTCGTGAAAAAGTACAAGAACAAGCTAGGAGACAAGAGCGCGCCAAAGAGCTTTGGAGAAAAAGAGCAGAATTAAAAACCAAGAAAGAAAGAGAAAGAAAAGAACTTCTTGAGAAAGAAAAAGCTGAGAAAGAGAGAAAAAATCGCTTGAAGGGCGTGCCTCAAGTCAAGATTTTTTCTGATTATAAAGCTGACTATCTTCAATCCTTTACTGATTCGCTTTCTGAAAAGGCTAATAATTGGATTGACAGAAATAGAGAATTTATCAAAAACATAAGAATCGAAATTCTTACTGTTACAGGTGACACTAATAATTGTAGTTACTATATACTCACCATAGTCGTTCATTATACTTACTAAATTTATAAGACCACCTAAACAGGTGGTCTTTTTTCATTTTCCCCAGTTTTGCCCCCTTGACACTTCAAGGGTCTTTCGTATATACTATTTTGTATTGCGCGTCGAAATTATTATTAAGCAATTAAAAATTAAAAGTAATTATTAATTAAAAATTATGGCAGAGAAAGAGAAATTTGAACGTAGTAAACCACATTTAAACGTCGGAACAATTGGTCACGTAGACCACGGTAAAACTACTTTAACCGCGGCTATTACTACTGTATTACATTTAAAAGGATGGTCTAAAAAGGCTGAGTCAGTCGATCAAATCGACAATGCTCCTGAAGAAAAAGCTCGTGGTATTACCATTGCGCTTCACCACTCAGAGTATGAGTCAGAAAAGAGACACTATGCGCACGTAGATGCTCCTGGTCATGCTGACTATATTAAAAACATGATCACTGGTGCTGCCCAGATGGATGGCGCAGTATTAGTAGTATCTGCAACTGATGGACCTATGCCTCAGACAAGAGAACATATTTTGTTAGCTCGTCAGGTAGGTGTACCTTCATTAATTGTATTCTTGAATAAATGCGATCAAGTTGATGATCCTGAACTTATTGATTTAGTTGAATCAGAAGTTCGTGAACTTCTTAAGAAATATGAATATCCTGGAGATGAAACTCCTGTTATTCGTGGATCAGCTCTTAAGGCCTTAGACGCGAAATCTGCTGAGGATGAAGTAGCTAAGCCAATATTAGATTTAGTTAAGGCTATGGATGATTTCTTCCCAGAACCAGTTCGTGATATTAGTAAGCCAGCGCTTATGCCTATTGAAGATATTTTCTCAATTGAAGGTAGAGGCACTGTTGTAACTGGTAGAATCGAAAGAGGTATTTTAAAGATTAACGAAGAAGTAGAAATCATCGGTTTAAGACCAACAGCAAAAACAGTTGTTACTGGAATTGAAATGTTTAATAAACTTCTTGATGAAGGACAAGCTGGCGATAACGTCGGAGTTCTATTAAGAGGTATTAAAAAAGAGGATGTAGAGCGTGGTCAGGTTATTACCAAGCCAGGTTCAGTAACTCCTCATACAGAATTTGAATCAGAAGTATATATCTTAAGTAAGGATGAAGGTGGTAGACACACTCCATTCTTTAAAGGATATAAGCCTCAGTTTTATATCAGAACAACTGACGTAACTGGAGAAGTTACCTTACCAGAAGGAACTGAAATGGTAATGCCTGGTGATACTATTAAATTCACCGTTAAATTACTTGCGCCTGTAGCCCTAGAAGAAAAACAGCGTTTTGCTATCAGAGAAGGTGGTAAGACTGTCGGCGCAGGAGTCGTTACCAAAATTTTAAAATAGGTAATAAGCCTTTTTAGGCAATAAATTATGGCAAAAAAAGACATTGAAAAATTGAGATTAAAGATTAAAGCTTACGATCATAAGCTCATTGATAGTTCTTCTAGACAGATAATGGATACCGCAAAGAGACATGATGTTGAGATTATTGGTCCTATTCCACTTCCGACAGAGACTAAAAAGTATACTGTTAATCGTTCAACTTTCGTACATAAGGACGCTCGAGAACAATTCGAACTTCGTGTACATAAGAGATTAATAGATATACTTAATCCTAATAATAAGATTATTGAATCTCTATCTAATCTAAATCTACCTGCAGGTGTTGAAATTGAAATCAAAATGGTGTAAACTATTTATCAACATCGTAAGGAATTAGCCAATCAAATGTTGTAAAAACAGCCGGCTAATCCGGCTGTTTTTATTAAAAAATATGAAAATATTAGCAACAAAATTAAAAATGACTCAAATTTGGAAAGGCGACACTATTGTCCCTGTTTCACCATTGAAACTTTCTGATGCTACTCAGTCTGAGGAGTTAAAAGAAGGTGATAAAGTAAAAGTCATTGGTATAACAAAGGCTAAAGGATTTCAGGGCGTTGTTAAAAGACATGGTTTTCATGGAGGCCCTAAGACTCACGGTCAGAAAAACAGGCATAGAGCTCCTGGTTCTATCGGCAATACTGCTGCCCAAAGAGTAGTTCCTGGTAAAAAAATGGCAGGAAGAATGGGTGGCAAAAGAAAGTCTGTTTATAGACTTAAGATTGCTTTAATAGATAAAGATAAAAGTCTTATATTAGTTACAGGATCAGTTCCTGGTAATATTGGTGGTAAATTAGAAATCGTAAAATTATAAATTTATGGCAGAAGTAAAAGTTTACAATAAAGACGGAAATGTTTCCGGAGAAATAAAAGCCTCTGGTCTTTTACTTACTCCATGGAGCTCAACTTTAGTACATCAAGTTTTTAAATCTTTAGCAGCCAATAGAAGACAGCCAGTTGCTCATACTAAAACAAGAGATGAAGTTCGTGGCGGTGGTAAAAAACCGTGGAGACAAAAAGGTACAGGTAGAGCCAGACATGGTTCCACTCGTTCACCAATATGGATTGGTGGAGGTACTACTTTTGGTCCTCGTTCAGATAAAAGCTACGAACAAAAAATAAATAAAAAAATGTTGAATAAGGCGTTTGGTTCTGCTTTAGCTAAAAAAGCTGAATCAGGAGAATTAAAGATTGTAGATAGTATTACAATCTCTAAACCAAAGACTAAAGAACTTTCAACATTTATCAGTAAATTTACTGATGGTAAAAAGACTCTTGTTGTAGTTATGAATGATAATGAAAATATTCTAAGAGCTGCTAAGAATTTAAAAGGCGTTAAAGCAGTTAAGGCAAGTGATTTAGGTCTATACGAAGTTTTAACTCACCAATATGTTTTAGTTGATCAAAAAGCTTTTGATGAAATAAATAAATAAATTTATGAATAGTAAGCATTTAATAAAAAATCCAATAGTTACAGAAAAATCTACTGATCTAGGAAGAATGGGTAAGTATATGTTTTTAGTTGATAAAAAAGCTACTACTTCAGAAATTAAAAAAGCCGTTGAATCTATTTATAATGTAAATGTTATTAAGGCTAATGTTATTAATACTAAATCAAAAACTAGAAGATTGGGACGTTCTGTTGGAACGAAGCCTGGTTATAAGAAAGTTATTATGACATTGAAAAAGGGTCAAAAATTAGATATATTACCACAGTAAAAATATGAAACATTTTAAGCCAACAAGTCCTTCAAGAAGGCAGATGACCGTTGTAGATTACAGTGGATTATCTAAAACAAAGCCTCATAAAGCTTTAACAACAAAATTAAAAGAAAGTGCCGGTAGAAATAATCAGGGTAGAATTACCATGCGTCATCAAGGCGGAGGCAACAAAAGAGTTTATCGCGTTATTGACTTCAAACAAAATAAAATAGATATTCCAGCAAGAGTAGAAACAATTGAATACGATCCATATCGTACAGCCTTTATTGCTCTTGTAGTTTATAAAGATGGAGAAAGAAGATATCATTTAGCTTCTAAGGATCTAAAGGCGGGGGATGAAATAGTAACCTCTGAAAAAGCAGTCCTTAAAACAGGAAATCGTTTAATGCTTAAGAATATTCCTATCGGATATCAAGTACATAATGTAGAGCTTCAAACAGGAAAAGGTGGCCAATTAGCTAGATCAGCCGGATCTTTTGTAGAGGTTTTAGGACAAGAAGGAAAATATACTATTTTAAAACTTGCTTCAAAAGAAACTAGAAAAGTTCTTTCAACTAATTATGCAACATTAGGACAAGTTTCTAATCAAGATTGGAATTTAGTTGTTATTGGTAAGGCTGGTCGTTCAAGATGGTTAGGTAAACGTCCAACCGTAAGAGGTAAGGCTATGAACCCAGTAGATCACCCATATGGTGGTGGTGAAGGTAGTACTCAGCGTGGTACTAAGAGACCTAAAGATATATGGGGTAATATTACTGGAGGAAGAAAGACAAGAAAACCTAAAAAGCCGTCAAATAAATTAATTTTAGCAAGAAGAAAGAAATAAAATTATGAGTAGAAGTTCAAGAAAGGGTCCATATGTAGATCCAAAATTATTAAAAAAGATTTCCAAATTAAGAGCTGGCGATGGAACTGTTATTAAAACATGGTCCCGTGACAGCGAAATATCTCCAGAGATGGTTGGCTTCAGGTTTGGAGTTCATAATGGTAAAGATTTTATTGAGGTAAGTATTAAAGAAGAAATGGTTGGGCACAGATTAGGCGAATTTTCTATAACTAAGAAATTTACTAAACATGGCGGTAAAATGCAAAAAGGAATAGAAGCGGCAGCTACTACTCCTGCAAAATAAATATAAATTATTAAATATATGAAACAACAAGTCGCAAAATTAAATTATTTAAGAATCGCTCCAAGAAAAGTTCGCTTGGTCGCTTCAGCATTAAAGGGTCTTTCTGTTAACGAAGCAGAGGCTCAGCTTATGTTTAGACCACAACGTTCTAGCGAGCCATTATTAAAACTTTTGCGATCTGCCGTTGCTAACGCTAAAAATAATCAAAAATTAGACGAAGAAAAATTATACATTAAAACCATAAAAGTAGATGGTGGCCCAATGCTTAAGAGATTTTTGCCTAGAGCTATGGGTAGAGCTACTCCTCTTCAGAAGAAGATGAGCCATGTAACTGTTATTCTTGAAGAAAGAGAAAAGAAGACTAAATCAAGATTTAATGTATCTATTGAAAAGAAAAAAGTTTCTAAGAAAGAACAAAAAGAAAAAGCTAAAAAAGCTGCTATGAAAGCTAAAACAGAAAAGCCCGAAGTAGAAAAGAAAGAAATCACAAAAGCTCCAGAAAAAAGCGGATTTTTAAATAAAGTATTTAGAAGAAAAACTATATAAAAAATAATTTAAATTTATGGCACATAAAATTAATCCAAAAGCATACAGAGTCGGTGTTAGCGTAGGTTGGTCATCTAGGTGGTTTTCTAATAAAAAAAATACTAAAAGACTTTTAGAAGAGGATACTGTAATTCGTAAAGTTGTTGATGAAAAGATCAAGCAAGCCGGCATTGATAAAGTTGATATCGAAAGAAGCGCCTCAAATTGTAAGGTGTTAGTTAAGGTTTCTAAGCCTGGATTAGTTATCGGAAGAGGCGGTAAAGGAATAGAAGAATTAACTTCTGCTATTCAAACCGCTCTTTCGAAAGTTGCTAAAAAATATAAAGATAAAGAATATACAAAGTCTTCTATCAGCGTAAATGTTGAAGAAGTTAAAAGAACTGATGTTTCTGCTAGAGTTATGGCTCAACAAATAGCTTGGGATTTAGAAAAGAGAATGAAATCTAGGAGAACTATGAAAAGATATTTACAATTCATTATGAATAATCGTGAAGTACAAGGTGCAAAAATTACTGTTTCTGGTCGTCTTGATGGATCAGAAATTGCAAGATCAGAATGGTTAGCTAAAGGAAAACTTCCTTTAACAACTCTTCGCGCAAATATTGATTACGGAGAAGTAACAGCGTATACAACTTATGGGACAATAGGCGTAAAGGTTTGGATTTATAAAGGAGAATTTTAATATAAAAATATGTTAACACCAAAGAAAGTAAAACATAGAAAGTGGCAAAAAGGTAAGTCACTTAGAAGAAAATATGAATCTAGAGGAACTAGGCTTTCTTATGGTAGCTACGGACTTAAATCAGAAGGTAGCGCCTGGATTAACGCAAGACAATTAGAAGCTGGTAGAAGGGCTATTAGTAACTTCGTACAGCGCGAAGGTAAATTATGGATTAGAATTTTCCCCGATAAACCTGTAACTAAAAAACCACCAGAAGTAACAATGGGAGGTGGTAAAGGTGATGTAGATAGATACGTTGCCCCAATTAGACCTGGAAGAATAATTTTTGAGATGGACGGCGTATCAGAAGAGTTAGCTAGAAAGGCTTTAAGATTAGCCGGTCATAAAATGCCAGTAAAAACAAAATTTGTATCCAAATAATATGAAAAAGTCAGAATTACAAAAATTAAGAGATAAGAACGTAGTTGATTTATCTAAAGAAGTTAAAGAAGATAAAGATCGTCTATGGCAATTACGTATGGATTTAGCTAGCGGAAAAATTAAGAATATTAGTGAAATCCGTAAATTAAGAGCAAAGATTGCTACGACGAACACATTAATGTCAGAAAAAAATAATCAGGAAGAAAATAAATAAAATTATAAATAATTATGTTAGGTTTTAATAAAAAAGAAAATAAAAACAATGATCCAGCAAAAGCTGAAGAAAAAAAGCTAAGAAAGCTTGAGGGTATTGTAGTTTCTGACAAAATGCAAAAGACAGTAATTGTAGCAGTTTCAAGAATGAAAATGCATCCAAAGTATAAAAAGTATTTTAAGATTACCAAGAAATATAAGGCTCATGATGAGAAAAATGAATATCACAAAGGTGATACAGTGGTCATTGTAGCGACAAGACCATTGAGTAAAGAAAAAAGATGGAGAGTAGTAAGTAAAGTTTAAATAATATGATTCAAGAAGGTACGTTATTAAAAGTAGCCGATAACAGCGGCGCAAAAATAGTAAGATGTTTTCGTGTATTAGGCGGAGGCAGAAAAAGATATGCCCAAATCGGGGATGTTGTTATTGCCTCTGTTCAATTAGCTGAACCGAGAAAGAATGTTAAGAAAAAAGATATTTCCAAAGTAGTAATTGTTCGTCAAAGACGTTCACTAAGAAGAAAGGACGGATCTTATATTCGTTTTGATGAAAATGCAGGAATTTTAATTGACGATAAAAAAGAACCAAAAGGAACTCGTGTTTTCGGACCGATTCCAAGAGAAATTAAAGAAAAAGGCTACGAAACCATTTTTGGTATGGCTTCTGATGTAGTTTAAATAAAAATATGAATTTCAAAAAAGGAGACACGGTAAAAATAATGATTGGTAAAGATAAGGGCAAGCAAGCCAAGGTTGTTAGTGTTGATTCTAAATTAGGAAAAGTTTTAGTTGATGGAGTAAATATGGTTAAAAAACATCAACGTCCTAAAAAACAAGGAGAAAAAGGTGAAATCGTAACTGTATCAAGACCCGTTAACGCATCAAATGCTATGTTAGTTTGCAGCTCTTGTTCAAAACCAGCTAGAGTTGGCTTTAAAAAAGAAGGAAACAAAAAGGTTCGATATTGTAAGAAATGTAATGCTAATAACTAATTATGAAAAAGGAATATAAAAAATTAGATAAAGTTGTTGTTAACCTAGGACTAGGTAGAGCTTCTGCTCAGCCCGGTTTTGAGGATAAACTTTTGCCTCAATATATTGAGGAATTAAACAATATCGTTGGCCAAAAGGCTCAGATCCGTAAAGCTACCAAGTCTATTGCTGGTTTTAAGTTGAGAGAAGGAACCGTAGTTGGTTTAAGAGTTACATTGAGAAGAAATAGAATGAATGAATTCTTAGAGAAATTAAGCAATATTGTTTTGCCTCGAGTCCGCGATTTTCGCGGGATTAAAGAAAGCGCCGTTGATGCTGGCGGTAGCTTGAATATCGGGTTAAAAGAACATGTCGTGTTCCCAGAAGTTAATACTGAAATTATGAAAGTTAACTTTGGGTTAGAAATTACTATTGTTCCTAAAGTTAAGAATAGAGAAGAGGCTATGGAATTATATAAGGCAATAGGAATTCCATTTAAAAAGAATTAATTAAATTATTATGGCAAAAAAATCAGTAGAAGCGAGAGCTTTAAAAACTCCAAAATTTTCAACAAGAACTGTAAACAGATGTTTTCGTTGTGGGAGAAAAAGGGCATACATTCGCGATTTTGGAGTTTGTAGAATTTGTTTTAGAGAAATGGCTAGTAAGGGCGAAATTCCAGGAGTAAGAAAAGCGTCATGGTAATCTCAATTTATTAGAAATATGTATATAAATTTATTAACAGTAATTAAAAATGCTCAGGCAGTGCAAAGGGAAACAATAAAAGTTCCTTTCACTAATATGGATTTTGCTATCGCAGAATTATTAGCCAAGCATAAATATATAGAAGGTGTAGCTAAGAAAGGTAGAATGCCTAAGAGAATATTAGAAGTAACTCTAAAATATAAAGAGGGCAAGGGGGCCATTTCAAAAGTACAATTCTTAAGCAAGCCATCTAGATCAGCTTATGTAGGCTATAAAGATATTAGACCAGTCCGTCAGGGCTATGGATTATTAGTTGTTTCAACTTCAAAAGGTATTATGGATGGCAAATCAGCCAAGAGACAAAAATTGGGCGGTCAATTATTATTCCAAATTTGGTAAAAATATGAGTAAAGTAGGAAAAAAACCAATAGTAATTCCTGAGGGAGTTACAGTAAAACTAGAAGGGGAAACTCTTGAAGTCAAAGGCAAGGAGGGTGTATTAATTGTTTCTCTTTTATCAAATACTAAAGTTGAAGTAAAAGAAAAGGAAATAGAGGTAACCGCTACTGCCACTACTAAACAAGCAAAGGCAAATTGGGGAACAATGAGATCATTGATTCAAAACGCAGTTTCTGGAGTTAATGAAGGATTTACTAAAGAATTAGAAATCCAGGGAGTAGGTTATAGAGCCGCCATGGAAGGAAATACTTTAGTTTTAAATGTTGGATTTTCTCATCAAGTAAAATATCCAGCTCCAGATAATATTAAAATTGTTGTTGAGAAAAACAACATTAAAGTTTCTGGCTTTGATAAACATCTTGTAGGGCAAGTTGCCTCTCAAATTAGAAAAGTTAAAAAACCAGAACCTTACAAAGGAAAAGGAATTAGATATAAAGATGAAGTAGTCGTACGTAAAGAAGGTAAGAAGGCTGGAACAGCTGCTGCCTAGTTAAAATAAATTTATGAATAATCTAAAAGAAAAAAGAGCAAAAAAAATAAGAAGAAAAAATAGAAATAATTCTAGGTTTTTTGGTACAAAGTCAGCTCCAAGATTATCAGTATTTAGAAGTAATAAATTTATTTATGCTCAACTTATTGATGATGAAGCGAAAAAGACTTTAATTTCTACCTCTTCAAGAGGATTATCAAAGGGAACTAAGACAGAACAAGCTAAAACAATCGGTGAACAATTAGCAGAAAAGGCCTTGAAAGAAGGTATTAAAAAGGCGGTATTTAATAAAGGTCCTTACACTTATCACGGCAGAGTAAAAGCTGTTGCTGATGGTGCTAGAGAAAAAGGATTAAAGTTTTAATAATATGGAAGAAAATAAAACAACAAATCAAACAAATGTAACTCCAGAAAGCGAGAAATCATCAGGCACAGGAAGAAATGATAATAGGGGTCGTGGAAGAGGCCAAAGACCCGGAGGAAGAAGAAAAAGTAATTTCAAGAAAGAACCAAAAGATAATTTTAAAGAAAAAGTTATTGATTTAAGAAGAGTAACTCGTGTTGTAGCTGGTGGTAAAAGATTCCGCTTCAGAGCAACTTTAGTGGTTGGTGATGGAATGGGCAATGTAGGAGTAGGTGTAGCCAAGGGGGCTGACGTACAAGCGGCTATTGAAAAATCAAGAAGAGACGCTAAAAGAAATATTATTAAAGTTGCTTTTAAAGGAAGAACCATTCCTCATGAAGTAACTGCTAAATTTAGTGCTGCTAAAGTTCTTATTCGTCCCGCTGAAGCTGGTCATGGTTTGAAAGCTGGTGGTGCTATGCGTACCGTATTAGCTTTAGCTGGTATTCAAGATATTACTGCTAAATCTATGGGAAGAACTAAAAATAAATTGACTAACGCCTTGGCTACTATTGAAGCATTAAAACAATTAAAGACTTCAAAATAGATTTATGGAATTATTTAAAGATTCAAAAAATAAAAATAAGAAATTAAAAAGAATCGCTCGCGGTGGAAAGCGCGGGGTTACTTCTGGCCGCGGTCAAAAAGGACAATCATCTCGTGCTGGTAACAGAAGACGTCCTGCAGAGAGAGATCTTTTAATCAGACTTCCAAAATTAAGAGGCTATAAAAATAATAGTATTAGAGAAAGAACAAGAGCTTTAACACTTACTGATTTATCTAAATATAAAGAAGAAGTATTAACCCCAAAAGAATTAGGAAATGTTAAGGTGGTTGGTACGGGTGAATTAAAGAAAAAAGTAACTCTTAAGGGAGTTAAAGTATCTAAAACCGCTCTTGAGTTAATTAAGAAAGCGGGTGGTAAAGTAGAATAAAATGAACAAATTATTTCAAATATTTGAAATCCCAGAGTTAAGAAAAAAGATTACTATAGTCTTAGGCTTGTTAGTTGTCTATAGAGCTTTTGCCGCCATTCCTATTCCAGGAATAGACGTATCAAGACTGGCTGGATTTTTAGGCTCCAATGATTTATTAGGGTTCTTTAACATTTTCTCTGGTGGAGCTTTATCTAATTTGTCTATCGTAATGCTTGGCGTTGGTCCTTATATTACAGCTAGCATTATCATGCAACTTTTAACTATGATCTTTCCAAGTCTTAAAGAGTATTATTATGAACAAGGAGGAGAGGGTAGAGCTAAATTTAATAGAATCACACGTTATTTAACTGTTCCTTTAGCAGCCTTGCAGGGCTATGGGTTTTTAAATCTTTTAATCGCTCAACAAGTTATTATACCAATGGGACTTTTTGATGCATTTAGAAATGTAATATTTATTACAACTGGATCTGTATTATTGGTATGGCTTGGTGAATTAATCAGCGAACAAAAATTAGGCAATGGTATTTCCTTATTAATTTTCGCAGGTATTGTTAGTAGATTACCAAGTGTCATTAAAGGAATTGTTGTTAGTTATAATCCAGCCCTTCTTCCAACCTACGTATCCTTCGTTGTTCTTTCCTTAGTAGTTATAGCTGGTGTTGTCTTTATTAATGAAGGAGAAAGGAAAGTTCCCGTATCTTATTCTAAGCGAGTTCGTGGTAATAAGATGTACGGCGGAGTTTCAACCTATCTTCCGCTTAAGGTTAACCAAGCTGGTGTTATTCCTATTATTTTTGCAATTTCATTATTATTATTCCCACAATTCTTCGCTCAAATTTCTGCATTTATCTCTCAAGATTTTTCAATTCGTTTAACTGAGATAGTAAATTCAGTAATGTCTAATCAATATATTTATATGATTTTGTATTTTGTATTAGTTGTTTTGTTCACTTACTTCTATACCGCAGTAACATTTGATCCTCAAGAAATTTCTAAGAATTTACAAAGAAGCGGAGGATTTATTCCTGGCATTCGTCCAGGTGCTCCAACAGGAGATTTCTTAGCTAAAATTATTAATCGTACAACTTTATTTGGGGCTTTATTTTTAGGTATTGTAGCTATTTTACCTAACATCACTCAAATTGTTACTGGAATTCAATTCTTAACTCTTGGAGGTACGGCGCTCTTAATTGTGGTAGCCGTGGCTATTGATACTATGAGACAAATTGAGTCTCAAATGACTCTAAGAGAATACGAAGGTTTCTAAATATAAAAATAAAAATCGCTCGATCGAGCGATTTTTTTATTTGTGATATAATATTTCTATGCGTAAAGTAATTATTATTTATGGAATGCCTGGTTCGGGCAAGGGGACACAAGCAAATTTATTAGCTGATAAATTTGGTATGTACCATTTTGATACAGGTAAATATTTAGAGCAAATTGTCCATAATCCAGATAATAAAAATAATAAAAAAATTCAAAAACATAGAAAAGATTTTGATAATGGTATATTACTAAGTCCTCCATGGGTATTAAAAATTGTTAGAGAGAACGCTATTAAGTTGGCTAATGCCGGCTTCGGTATAGTTTTTAGTGGTTCTCCAAGAACTGTTTTTGAGGCTTTTGGTGACAAAAACTACGAAAGTTTAATTAAGACTTTAGAAAAAAAATATAATAAGAAAAATATTATATTTTTATATTTAAAAGTTTCTCCAGAAACGTCAATTAAAAGAAATGTAGCTAGAAGAGTTTGTAGAACTTGCGGTTCAGTAATTATTTCTAAAATTAGCAAGAGCTCATTATGTCCAGTTTGTATGTCTAAATTAGAAAAAAGAACTTTAGATAAACCAAGTGTTATTAAAGTTCGCCATAAAGAATATATGGAAAGGACTGCGCCAATTTTAGAAGGATTAAAAAAAATGGGTTATAAAATTATTGAGATAAACGGCGAACCGGCTCCTGCTGAAGTTTTCAAAAGCATTGTAAAAAAGCTTGGAATAAAATAATTTAATATCAATGATTAAAACTAAAGAACAAATAAAGATGATCGGACTATCCGGTAAGATTTTAGCTATGACTATGAAGCAGGTTAGGGCTGCAATTAAACCAGGTATAACTTTAAAAGAATTAGATGGTATTGCTAGAAAAACTATAGATGATGCTGGGGCCCGTCCTGCCTTTTTAAACTACAAGCCCTATGGAGCGGCAAAAGCTTTTCCAGCCTCTATTTGTACGTCTTTGAACGAAGTTGTTGTTCATGGCATACCAACTCATTATGAGCTTAAATCGGGAGATTTGTTATCAGTAGACTTTGGAGTTAATTATCAAGGATATATTTCTGACGCCGCTTTTAGTATTGGGGTTGATAAAATTTCTAGTCAGGCTCAGTGCTTAATAGATGTAACTAAGAGTGCTTTATTAGTTGGTATAAAAGAATGTAAACCAGGAAAAACCTTAGGAGATATCGGCTATGCAATTAATAATTATGTTACTAAAAATGGATTTAAAGTGGTTAAAGGATTAACTGGCCACGGCGTGGGGCTAGAGCTGCATGAAGAACCTTCTGTATTTAATGAGGGTCAAAAAGGAGCGGGGCTAGTATTGAAGGAGGGTATGGTTCTAGCCTTAGAACCAATGGTTAGTGCTGGTTCGCCTCATATAATTCAACTTGATGATGATAGTTATGCCACTCAGGATAATAGTTTGTCAGCTCATTTTGAACATACTGTAGCAATAACTAAAGAAGGCCCCAAAATACTCACAAAATAAACGACCCCGACGTTGCGTCGGGGCCGTTTATTTTTATTTTGACTTGGGGTTATTTTTTTATTAAACTACTCACAGTTGTTTAAATCCTTAATATGGAGCAAAAATAATGATCAATCCTAGGGTCGACTTCATTATTTGCTTAGTCTTTACTCTAATCAACCTCTATTCATTTTGGGTGAGCGGTAGCTTACTAGCTCTGCTTTTAACAGTTTTTATGGGTTATCAGACCTGGAGAGTATACAAGACGCTTTAAAGCGTCTTTTTTATTTTTTTGGTATAATGTAAGTAATACATTTATGGCGAGACCTTATTTATCAGTAGTTATACCAGCGTATAATGAAGCGAAGCGTTTACCGCTAACGCTTATTGATATTGATAAACATCTCGAGGAGCAAGAATATTCTTATGAAATTATCGTTGTTAACGATGGTTCTAAGGATAATACCTCTGAAATTGTTAATAGATTAGCTCCTTTAGTGGAAAATTTAAAACTTATTGATAATAAAAATAATAAAGGTAAGGGAGCCGTAGTTCGTCAAGGAATGTTAGCCGCAAGAGGCACTTGGAGAGTGTTTATGGACGCTGATAACTCTACTTCGGTTGTAGAATTTAATAAGATGATTCCTTATTTTAAAAATGGTTATGAGGTGGTAATTGGTTCTCGCGATGTTAAGGGGTCTCGTACTGTGCCACCCCAACCATGGTATAGAAGAATTTTGGGAGATATGGGTAATTTATTTATTCAAACTATTTTACTTAGGGGTATTTGGGATACGCAGTGTGGATTTAAATGTTTCTCTGATGAAGCCGCCGAAAGAGTATTTAATTTAACTAAAATTGATCGTTGGGGCTTTGATGCAGAAGCTTTGGTTTTAGCCAAAGAATTGGGCTATAAAATAAAGGAAATGCCTGTATTTTGGGTTAATGACACAAGAAGTCACGTTGGCGCTTCCGCCTATTTGCAAGTTTTATGGGAAGTTGTTAAAGTACGATGGTGGCTCTGGAGAAAGGTATATAAAATAAATCAGTAAGTCACTTGCAGTAGATAAATCTGTTGTAAATTATAAGTTAATTATATAAATCAATGACTACACAATATGTATCAAAAGAGAAGTTAGAAGAATTAAAAACAGAGTTAGAAACTCTTAAAACTGATAAAAGAATTGAAGTAGGGAAGAGATTAAAAAAGGCTAAAGAATTAGGTGATCTTTCTGAGAATTCAGAATACTTTGAAGCTAGAGAAGAACAAGCTCAAGTAGAAACAAGGATTTCGCAATTAGAAGATATTATTAAAAATGCTCAAATTATTACGAAGGGGTCTACAAATAATGTATCTATCGGTTCTACTGTATTAGCTGAAAGAAACGGAAAACAATATAAATTTACTATTGTAGGAGCTAATGAAACTGATCCAGCTAAAGGATATATTTCTAATGAATCTCCTTTAGGGATGGCATTTTTAGGAAAAGAAGCAGGTGAAAAGGCTACAGCCGAAACACCAAGTGGCAACGTAAGTTATAAAATCGTATCAATAGAATAATTTTATAAATGATAGAAGATATCATTAAAGAAAGAATTAAAAAAAGAGATACTCTTATAAAGGCGGGCGTTCTTACTTATCCCAGCCAAGTTAAGCGCACTCATTATATAGGCGATGTTTTGAATCGTTTTTTCTTTTTTTCTTTATTTAGAAAAAAAGTTTCTGTTACTGGAAGAGTAATGGGTATGCGTGCTCAGGGAGGTGTTATGTTTTTAGATTTTATGGATGAGAGCGGTCGTATCCAAGCTGTTTTAAATAAAAAAACTTCAGGCAATTTCGCCTTATGGAAAGATAATACAGATATTGGAGATTTTATATCTGTTACTGGAACATTATTCAAAACTAAAAAAGGGCAACGCAGTGTAAAAGTTTTAGAAATGCAGATGATTACTAAGAGCTTGCGCCCACTTCCTTCTAGTTGGCATGGGTTTAAAGATGTAGAAGAAAGATATAGAAAAAGATATTTAGATTTTATATTAAATAAAGAAGTTAAAGATACTATTGAAGCTCGTTTACTTATCACAAAAACCCTAAGAAACATTTTAGAGGAGGATGGTTTTGTAGAGGTAGAAACTCCTATGTTACAACCACTCCCTGGTGGAGCTACAGCTAAACCATTTAAAACTCATCACAATGCCTTAGATACAGATTTTTATTTAAGAATAGCTCCGGAGCTTTATCTTAAGCGCTTGCTTGTTGGTGGGTTTGAAAAGATTTTTGAGGTAGGCAAAGATTTTAGAAATGAGGGAATGGATAGAGATCATAACCCAGAATTTACTATGCTTGAACTTTATTGGGCTTATCAGGATTATGAAGGATTGATGGCTGCCCTAAGACGCTGGTTTAATTCTTTGTTAAAAGAATTAAGTATAGATAAACTTTCTCATGATGGTAAAGAAGTTGATTTTAATAAAAGATGGGAAGTTATTAGTTATGAAGAGGCTATTAGAAAATATTCTAATAAAGAATTAAGAGATTTAAATATAGAAGAAATAGATGAGGTATTTAAGAAAGATGTAAGGCCTAAATTAATTCAGCCCACCTTAGTTATTCGCTACCCAAAGGCCATTTCTCCGTTAGCAAAGTCGTGTGTAGATGATCCAGAATTTACCGAAAGATTCCAGCTTGTTGTAGCCGGTACAGAATTAGTCAACGGATTTTCTGAATTAAATGATCCCGCTGATCAAAGAGAAAGAATGGAAAAACAAGAAGAAATGTTCCGAGCCGGAGATGAAGAAGCTTCTCGTTTAGATGAGGATTATTTAGAGGCTTTAGAATACGGGATGCCTCCAGCCGCCGGTCTTGGTATCGGCATTGATAGATTAGCCGCTTTACTTACAAATAATCATGCTATTAAAGACACGATTATTTTTCCGACTCTTCGTCCTAAGAAATAATTTGTTATAATAAATATATGAAAAAAGTCTTAGTTTTTGGGATATTTGATGGTTCGCATAGTGACCATGACGCAATGCTTAAAGAGGCCAAGCGATATGGTGATTATTTAGTTACCGTTATTGCTCAGGGGCATATTGTTGAGCATTTAGAAGGCTTTCAGCCTAATATGGATTTACAGGCTCAATTTAATCATCTTTCAACTAAAGATGAGGTTGATGAAGTTATAATAGGCGATAAAGAAAAAGAGATTTGGCAAATTTTGAATGAACAAAAGCCAGATGTTGTTGCTTTTGCTAGTGACCAGAAATTTTTAAAAGAAAAAATAGAAAAAGATTTTACTAAATTAGAACATAAGCCAGAATTAAAGAATTTAGAAGCTTATGAATCAAATTCAAGGCACGCAATAGAATAATAAATACCTTTTACGAAGTATTTGACTTTTATATTTAAAAATGTCTTACTAGTAATAGAACTTTAATTCTTGGAAGAGATAGTTTATGACTGGAACTCCAGAGTATCGGCCCCAAGATTGTTCTATTTATGATAAATGTCATATTATCTTAAAAGAAGATATTGTTATTCTTGAGGTCCGTGAGTATAATTCCGAACCAGAAAAAATTCTTCTTAAAAAAGGAACAAGCTTTACCTTAGTAGATCGTCGTTCAACTCTTTGTGCTACTGAAAAAGGCTTAGGCTACGGCCCCCTGTTAAAAATCGCAGAGACAAGAGGGATAGAGATAGAGTCTAGATATGTGGGTAGATCTATTGTTGTCCCTACTGAATTTTTAGCTCTTCATCCTAATGTTTTATAGCTCCCGCAAAGGGAGCTTTTATTTTTCTATCAGTCATATATAATAATAGCTATGTTAGATGTTAATGTAATTAGGGATAATCCCAAAGAAATAAAAAAGAAAATAGAAACCAAGGGCGCAGACCCTACTTTAGTAGATAAATTTTTAGAACTTGATGCTAAGTGGAGAGATCTGACGAAGCAATTTGATGATTCTCGTGCTGAGCAAAAAAAACTAAGTAAAGACAAGAAAATAGAAGAAGCTAAGGAGTTAAAAGAAAAGATTAGAGCTATAGAGGCTGATTTGAAAGATTTAGAATTAATGCGCGAAGGAGTATTGCGCCAAATTCCTAACCCACCATTAGAATGGGTAATTATTGGTAAAGATGAGTCGGGTAATAAAGTTTTAAAAGAAGAAGGCAAAAAGCCAGAGCTTAAAAATCCTAAAGACTATTTTACTCTCGCTCAAGAATTAGACTTAATTGATACAGAAAGAGCTGCTAAGGTAGCTGGAAGTAGATTTGGTTATCTTAAGGGTGCTGCCGCTATGATGGAGTTCGCCTTAGTTCAATTAGCCTTTAAGGTGGCTGCTAAAGAAGGATTTACTCCAGTAGTTCCTCCTGTAATTATTAATGAAAACTCTATGAGTTCTATGGGATATTTAGAGCGTGGTAAAGATGAAGTTTATTATCTTCCGGCCGATAATATGTATCTTGTAGGCACGTCAGAACAATCTATTGGCCCAATGCACGGGGGAGAAACATTAGAAAATTTACCAAAAAGATATATTGGATTTTCAACTTGTTTTAGAAGGGAGGCTGGTTCTTATGGAAAAGACACAAAAGGAATTTTAAGAGTTCATCAATTTGATAAAGCTGAAATGTTTAGCTTTGTTAAGCCAGAAGATTCAGAAAAAGAACATAAATTATTACTTTCATTAGAAGAAAAATTAATGAAAGAATTAGAATTACCTTATCGAGTGTTAGATATTTGTACTGGTGATTTGGGTGATCCTGCGGCTGCTAAATATGATATTGAAGCTTGGATGCCTGGTCAAAACGGAGGCAAGGGAGAATACCGAGAAACTCACTCTACTTCAAATACAACAGATTTTCAGTCTCGTAGATTAAATATAAAATATAAAAATGATGAGGGTAAAAAAGAATATGTTCATATGTTAAACGGAACTGCTTTCGCTATTGGACGAATGTTAATTGCAATTATAGAAAATTATCAAACCGAAGAGGGGACAATTAAAGTTCCTAAAGCCTTACAAGAATTTATAGGTACAGATGAGATAAAAAAATAAAAAACGTTCCGAAAATTATCGGAACGTATTTTTATATAAAAATATCTTTGTGTACTAAGGCTAAAGAAAAAATATAGATAGATATATAAAGAAGAATAGCTCCAAAATAATATTTTTTGAGCAATGCACGTTTTACCATTTTTTTATCCCAAATTGTCTCTAAAACTAATATAAATACCGAAGTCATCAAGATTTTCACAGAGGCAAAAAGTAAAATACCACCCATCTTAAGATGCCATTTCATGAATGGATTAGCCTCTTCGATAAAACCGAAATGAATACCTAAAGAAGTAAGCATCATATCAAGGACTGATATCATCAAGAGAGTCTTTCCGTATATAGTCATTTTTTTCTCTTATATCGCTGGTAAAGAAGCTATTTTTATATTAAATTAAGAGTAAGACTATGTCAAAATATAAGACTTGGATTGAAATTAGTAAAAAGGCTATAGCTAATAATATTACTACTATTAGAAGACTTATTAAACCCAAAGTTAAGCTTTGGTCTGTTGTAAAATCTAATGCTTACGGGCATGGATTGGTTGATTTCGCTAAAACTGTTAATGAATTAGAGGTTGATGGATTTTGTGTAGATAGCGTCGCAGAGGGGCTAAATTTACGTAAAAATGGTATAAAAAAACACATTCTTGTGCTTGGACCTACTTTACCAGATCTTTTTAAAGACGCTGAGGAAAATAAACTCACTTTAACTATTTCTAATTTTGATATTTTAAATTATTTAGTTAAGAGTAAGCATCAACCTATGTTTCATTTAAAAATTGATAGTGGTATGCACAGACAGGGATTTTTCCCTAAAGAAATTACTCAAGTAATCAAATTAATAAAAGAATCAGAAGCAAAAGAAAAGTTAGGGGGAGTTTACACTCATTTTGCTTCTGCTAAAGATGTTAATTATCCCACTTACACAAACGAGCAATTTAATATTTTTTTAAAAGCAACAACTGCGCTAGAAAAAGCTGGATTTAAAAAAATAATTAAACACTGTTCTGCTACTGGCGGAACTTTAGTGCATGAAAATAAATATCATCTTGATGCGGTTAGGGTAGGAATTGGCCTTTATGGATTATGGCCATCTAAGGAATTATTTATGCAAAGAAAGGATATAAATCTTAAACCAGCTCTTTCTTGGCACACATTAATTAGCGAAGTAAAAAATGTTAAAAAGGGTAGTTTCGTTGGTTATGACTTAACAGAAAGGGTTACTAAACCAACTACAATGGCTATATTGCCAATAGGTTATTGGCATGGATTTTCTAGAGGATTATCTGGGGGCGGAGAAGTATTAGTTAAGGGTCAAAAGGTAAAAGTTTTGGGAAAGGTTTCTATGGATTTAGTCGCTATTGATATCAGCGGCTTAGATTGTAAATTAGGAGATAGGGTTACCATTATTGGGAAACAAAAAGGAAATGAACTTTTAGCCTTTGACACTGCTCAAAAATTAGGGACAATTCATTATGAATTTTTGACTAGAATTAATCCACTTATTAAAAGAATTGTAGTTTAAAATGCAAGTTTATTATGATTATCAAAAAACTGGTAAAAACAAATCATCTTCTAGGATAAGAGCTTATTTTATCCTCTTAGGAATGGGATTGTTTTTTGTTTTAATCACTTACGCGGTCGTTTATTCTCCTTTATTTCAAATTAGAGAATTTAATATATCTGGAACAGATAGATTATCAAATGAATCGACAATAAAGCTGTTGCGTCCTTTAATACTAACTACGAGAGTCAAAAATTTTTTAGGCATAGATAATTTATTAGTCTGGAATAATGATGATATGGATTTATCTAAAACGGCTTTATTAGAATTAAATATTGATAGAGACTGGCTTAATCAATCAGTAAATATAAAATTAAAATATCGCGAACAATTTGCTATTTGGTGCAGCACGGGGGATTGTTTTTGGATAGATGAAACTGGTACTGCTTTTGAAATCGCTCCTCAAACAGAAGGATCTTTGATATTAATTGTTCATGATGATTCAGAAAAAAGCATTATTTTAGGGGATAAAATAATGAACGAAGAATATATTACCCATGCTATTGATATTTTAAGCGGAACTTCTGAAATGAGATTTCCAATCAAAAAAATTAATTTTAACAGAAAATTACAGGAACTTTCTTTCGAAAATTATAGTGGTCCAGATTTTGTTTTTAGTACTAGATTTAATCCAGAGCTTAATTTAGCAGCCCTAAAATCTTTGAAAGAAAAAGTTGGACTAGATGGGATAGAAAATATAGATCTTAGAGTAGAAAATCGTCTTTATTATAAAAATTAATCCCGATAAAATCGAGATTAATTTTTTATTAGTTTAAATTCTTTTCAGAAGAATCTTCTTTAGGAATATTTATTGTTGATTCACTTAATCTATACAAGAAGATAGAAGTTCCAGCACGATCCGTTGGATTAGCAGGATTTTGAAGCCATCTATATTCATCTGCGGGATTTCTATAAAATCCGTTTACAGGAGTAGCTAGAGCAGCGCCTTGAATAGAGTTAACAGATACTGCTAGCCATTCTATTCCTTCGTCTAGGGGATTACCTCGAGATGACCACCATGGTTCTGCTTGATAGCCGAGATAGTATTTAGGACTGCCGCCACCAAAATAGTCTATTGCTATTTTTTCATCTGATTCTAGATGAATATCTGTCCATTTTTTTAGCCTTTTTAAGTCTTGCCCCCAGTCAAAGTTAGAATCAGTTATATATTGATGTCCGTTATATTTACCGCCAGAAAATTCGTTAAAGTAAGAAAGAAAATAAGGATAAGTAATAAATGTTCCAACTATTAACCAAATAATAAGAATAGTTAAGACAAATGATTTTATCCATATATTAAATATATTATGAATAAAATTTTCGTATCTTTCCCATGGAGTTGTTGGTATAGTATATAATTTTATAGCAAACCATCTTTTAATGGCGCCCGTAGATAATATATAAAACATAGGAATTGTAGGAATAATATGACGAGCACCGATATTAAGAGGACTGGATATACTAGATGACCAATAAATTGCGATAAATATAAATAAAGCGAATTCTGTGAAATAGGTATTTAAATATTCTAATAATTTATAGCTTGTATTTCTAAGACCCCCTTTAAGTGTTTTAAAGATATTAAACAAACTGATTAAACATCCAGAAAAAATTAATATAAGAGCAGGTAAAGTTTCTTTCATTAGATAGACGAGAGGGAAGTAGTACCACCAGCCCTGAGAAGAAAGTTCACCAAGGAAGTAAGCATTATTGCCACCAGCAGTTCTTTGAGTTACCATCATTACGCCAAGTAAATATTGTCCGAATGGACGCAATAATTTATTGCCCGACATCCAAATATCTAAATTAACTAATTCTCTAACTCTGAAGGTATTTAAAAGCGCTGTTGCATCTAGAACTTGTTTTTCCATCGGGTAATTCCAAGTTGTATAAAGATATAGAGGATAAATTATAGCGAAGTAACCAATTATCATTATTAAGATTACAGATACAACTTGATTAAATATATCTTTAGAAAAATGTTTGATTGTTGGTTTAGTTTCTGCGGCTTGGCGCTTGTTTACAAATAATAATAAAGTATAAATAGTTACTACTATGGCCATGAACGGCAGTAATAAAAGCGCAGAGAATTTAACAGCCTGAGCAAATCCGAAGGCTAAACCGGCGTAAATTAAATTTTTATGATTTGGTTGGAATAAGTTTTTAAGGAAAAAATAAATAGCAACAAGTATTCCTAAAGCCGCCCCAGTATCAGTAGTTACATAGTGACCATGGGCTAGAACTAGAGGAGAAAAAGACATCATTATCGTTGGCACTAAAGCCCACCATCTGCCTATTAGATTTTGAGCAAAAAAGTAGGTAAATAATAAGAGAATAATAGTTGTCAAAACTGGTCCCATTCTAGAGGCGAAAACTATATTATCCGCATTATTATTTTGCTCATACATTAGAGATCCGCCAGCCCACCATTGCTCATTTATTCCAGTCCAATAACCTTCGTCTTTAGAAAAGTTTAAATTTTGGAATAATAAAGGAAAGCCGGCCATCATCTTAATTAAGGGTGGATGTTCTGGATTAAATCTATAATCTAAATTTTTGATATTATTATAACCACTTACAATATGGGCGCTTTCATCAAAAATAGCAGAATCTGTGTAGGCAGTAGTTAATAAGAAGCTGGCATTAGTTATGATTATTATAAATAATATAAAAAAGTTAAAAGATGATAAAAATTGTCTCATAAAAAAATTTTATTTATAAGCTTTAATAGCCCATTAATTATATAATGTTATTATATACTATATGCCCAGCACTACAATTTCGATATCGCGCTTTTATTATGTATATGTTTTAGAAAGTTTAAAAGATAAAAAGCGTTATGTAGGATATACAACAAATTTACCAGAAAGAATAAAGGCGCATAAAAAAGGCCTATCTTTTGCGACTAAATTTAGACTACCTATTAAACTTATTTATTTTGAAGGATGTACTAATATAAGAGACGCTAAAAGACGAGAAAAATATTTTAAAAAATCAGGTGGTCGTAAATTTTTATCAAAAAGATTGATAGAATATTATCAATCGAAATTGTAGTGCTGGGTATGTTGTTTAAATTTCCTAAAAATGATTCGAAATATTATTGGACAAGCCATTCTAAATCAAAAATGCTCCAATACCGTATTTCCGAACAAAAGATTAAAACCGTTTTGAAGAATCCTTCTAGAAAAGAAGAAGGAGTTGCTCCTAAAACAACCGCTGTGATGATGCGAGCTGATACGCCTAAAAAGAAAAACGAAATCTGGATTATGTATCAAGAATCTAAACTCGATAAGTCTAAAAAAATAAAAATAATTTCAACATGGCGCTATCCAGGCGTTAGCCCGAAGGGCAATGAGATACCTGTCCCAAATGATATCTTAGAGGAATTAGAAAATTTAATTTGAATTTATAAGCTGATTTAAGGTATCTTAAGAATATCAGTTCTTTGAGGAGATTATTATGGATGAATTAAACGATAAGCCTCCTGATTTTAGAGTAGAGTATTTAAGCTGGCGGTCTGTAGATAGCTCTGATTTTAAAGTCATTGATATTAGTGGCCCTGATACACATTATTATATTGGTAAAATTAATTTTTTTACTAATATAAAAACTGGCGCCCTTGGTTATGACATAACTAGTCCTGAGGGGAAGATAATGACCATTGTTTGGCACACTAAACTTTATTTCAGAGGAGAAGAAAAAACTTTGTCTTATGTTGCTTATTATGAAGATAATAAATGGATGGTTCGTCGGGCAGAAAGTATTGTTGTTGTGGCGCAACTTATAAGAGATAAAGAGAATAATCCTTTTGTAATAAATTTTTATTATGATGCAATTATTGGTGGTAAGGGAGAATTTTATGTAGATATTTAAATAGGTCTTAGGGCCTATTTTTATTTTTAAGAGTTGGTATATAATTTAATAAAATATATGAGCGAACCGTTAATCAGCATTATTATCCCAGTTTATAACTGCGAAAATACTATTGCTGTAGCAATAGATTCTGTTCTTAATCAAACATATAAAAATATTGAGATCATTGTGGTTGATGATAAAAGTACCGACAAAACTAAAGAAGAAGTAGAAAAATTTATAACCAAGAGCGATAGAGTAAAACTTGTAGATGCAGAAGAAGAGGATTTAAATCGTTTTAATACAAAAATGAATAGCAATGTTAATGCTGGATATGCTGCCAGAAATATTGGCTTTAAATATGCAAAAGGGGAATACATAACATTCCAAGATGCTGATGACGCCTCCTTGTTAAATCGTATAGAGATACAATTTAATTTACTTAAAAAGCATAACGCCGATCATGTGGTTATAGACTGGATTAAATATGATGATAAATATTTGAATAAACAATTAGATTTAGAAAATTTTTAAAATTACAAAATTTATAAGCCAGAAGATTTATATAAGTTATCTCAAAAATCTAAAGGAATATTAACTAAATTATTAGGACGATTTCATTTTTTAATACCATTTTCTTTTAAGAGAATTAAATTTATAAATAAATTATTTTTTGGATTTAATATTTTTTATCCGGGAGCCGGTAATTCGCCGCTTTTTAAAAAAGAAATTATAAATAAGGTTCAATTTCGCCCGCTTAGAAAAAGAGTTTGGCCGTCTAATATAGGCAGAGGAGCGGATAAAGATTTTAATTTTCAAGTAGCTGAGACTTTTAAAAATAGTTATATGTTTTCTGTACCTCTATATCTTTGGAGATGTAACTGGGTTAATCCAAGACAATTAAAGGAAATAGATGGTTTTTTAAAGTAATTTGTGTTATTTTAAATCAATATGAAATTATCAATCGGTATAGTAGGACTTCCAAATGTTGGGAAATCAACACTTTTTAAGTCCTTAACAAATTTAGATATAACAATTGCTAATTATCCTTTTGCGACTATTGATCCTAATATAGGTATTGTTCCTGTGCCTGATGAGCGTAGAGATAAATTAGCCAAGATGAGTGAGTCCAAAAAGAATATTCCAGCAGTGGTAGAATTTTATGATATCGCTGGGCTGGTTAAAGGTGCCAACCAAGGCGAAGGATTAGGTAATCAGTTTTTGAATCATATTAGAGAAACTAACGCTATTGTTGGCGTTTTAAGATGTTTTCAGTCTAATGAAATTATTCATGTAGAAAATTCTGTAGACCCTCTTCGAGATATGGAAATTATTAATGCCGAATTAGCTTTAAAAGATTTAGACACTATAGAAAAGAATTTAAAAAAGATTGAAGGCGAGGCTAAGACCGGAAACAAAGAGGCTCAAAAAGATTTAACTGTTTTTAATAAAGCAAAAGAAGTACTTAATAAAGGAGAAATGCTTAATAAATATCCTGAATTACAAGAGCGAGTTAAATTAAAAGAATTAAATCTTTTAACTGCCAAGCCTCAATTATATTTATTAAATGGAAATGAGTCAGATGTGTCTGAAGAGTTAAAAAATAAAATCAAAGAAATAGGATCTGATTATTCAATTGTTGATTTGGGGTCTGGGGAAGTAGATTTAAGCGATTTAATTAAGAAGGCATATAATCTTTTAGGATTAATAAGTTTTTTTACTACGGGCGAAGACGAGACTCGCGCTTGGACAATTAAAGAGGGAAGTAAGGCTCCGCAAGCGGCTGGGACTATTCATACAGATTTTGAAAAAAGCTTTATTAGGGCTGAAGTGGTAAATTGGGAAAAGCTTTTAGAGGCAACAAGTTGGTCTAAGGCCAAACAAAAGGGTTGGATGAGATTGGAGGGTAAGGAATATTTAGTACAAGATGGAGACGTTATTGAGGTAAGGCATGGCTAGATGATGGAGTTGACAAATTATTATAGTATGTTATAATGACAAAGGTTCTGAAAAACAGATTTTTGATTTCAATCCGCGATCGTGTCGCGCCCATTCTATCATGGGCACTCCTGCCTTCCGGCCTAGGATGCGATGCTTGTGTGGCGTCTACGCGATTGCTGATTGATAGTGATTGTCTGCTCTTGTCGGGCGGACTTGAGGGTATCTACTCATGACGGAGGGGTCGCTTGCGGTTCCTCTTCGTAAGGGCCCCCCTCAACTCTATAATGAAGCATTCATGAGCTCTGTAGAGTAATCACTATAAATCTATCTTGCCATTGCTGAGCGGATGGTAAGAGCGGAAGATAAAACGGCTCAGTCTTAGGGAGTAACGTCTCGCGGTTACCCTAAGGAAAACAGTGACAACCTAATATTCGTGCTCGATATTAGGTGGGTTGAATGAGCACACCCCCGGTCTATATGATCGGGGGTCTTTTTTTATCGAAATATTAAATTTATTTGACTTACTCCATTTTTCTTGGTATTATATACCCAGCAACTCACAACTACACACAAGGAGTCTTTCTGATGCATACTCCACAAGATGACGAAGAGGGTATTTTAATAGAAACCGGAT